>Ga0206129_10000417_pt1 | contig 67696 bp, 76 predicted proteins | sample Helgoland_Spring_8_FD_148616 | JGI IMG/M metagenome (GOLD analysis project Ga0206129, IMG submission 148616) | Pelagic subsurface seawater microbial communities from Kabeltonne, Helgoland, North Sea - Helgoland_Spring_Bloom_20160502_2 | ecosystem: Environmental > Aquatic > Marine > Epipelagic ... | reverse complement strand
TAACAAAGAAAGACAAAAAAACTCTTGACAATCTAATCTTACTATGCTATATTAAGATTATAAGTTAAGATGCGGGTGAGAGCGATAAATATCTCCGTGTGGGACCAACGGTTAGTTCCACAACTAACACAAAACTATTTTTCTCAATATCCAGACAGAGGGCGGATCACCTAAAAATCTATTACTAGTTTCAATCAAACTAGAGCGGCATCGTCAATAAGACCGTGCGGAAAGATTGAAGATACTAGGGGTATTGAGATAAGTAGTTTTATTCCCTGTTAGCTCAGTTGGTAGAGCAATTGACTGTTAATCAATTTGTCGCTGGTTCGAGCCCAGCACAGGGAGCCAATATAACATGGAGAGGTGGCAGAGTGGTCGAATGCGGCGGTCTTGAAAACCGTTGAGGTGAGAGCCTCCCAGGGTTCGAATCCCTGTCTCTCCGCCATATATCACTCATAATCTTGAGTGATAAATAAAAGTAGAAGTTAATGCTCCTATAGCTCAGTTGGTAGAGCAACTGATTTGTAATCAGTAGGTCCGCGGTTCAAGTCCGTGTGGGAGCACCATTAATGCGCCACTGGTGGAATTGGTAGACACGCCAGATTTAGGTTCTGGTTCCGCAAGGAGTGGGGGTTCAAGTCCCTCGTGGCGCACCAAATGTTTAACGGGGAATTAGCTCATCTGGGAGAGCGCCTGCTTTGCAAGCAGGAGGTGATCGGTTCGAGCCCGATATTCTCCACCAATATATCAATGCAGGTTTGCTAACAGTAACAGATATTACAGGCGTCATATCAATTCTGCGGTAAGGTTCGAGTCCTTAGTTGATACCAATATAAGCGGGCGTAGCTCAGTGGTAGAGCCTTTCGTTGCCAACGAAACTGTCGTGAGTTCGAATCTCATCGCCCGCTCCATGAACATTTTCAAGTCCATTATAATATAATTTCATAGCATTTATCTGATAAATGAGTATTTAATATGCCGGAACAAATTAAATAAATACACTATAACAACAACAAGGAGGCATACTATGAAATTTTTATATGTGGATGTCAAAAAAGGTAAATTAGTTGGAGTATTCAATAATGTTGCGGGCAATATAAAGTACCTGTCAGCAGATGATATCGAAGTTCAAAAAGATAAACATCAGGCTCTAAATCGTATAAACACTGTGAAAGAATTCGATGATGCGCTAGTTGCAATGCAAAATCATGACAAACCAAAAAAGTTTTTTAAAATGTATAATCCTTTAAAAGGCATGTTCAAAAAGAAATAATAATTACTGCCGCCAATAAGCCAATAAAATTAAAACTCTAGTAGTAACTACTAGAGTTTTTTATTATATAACATAAAAGATAAATACACTTAGTATATTTAATATGGGAACTATAATGCAATGAGACTATTTGATTTAATAGAAAATGAAAATACAAAGGTTATCGTCATATATCCCGGAAGATTTCATCCTTTTCATATTGGACATGGCAAGGTATTCAAATATTTAAAGCAAAAATATAAAGGCGCACAAGTTTTTATAGCAAGTTCAGGTAAAACCGATGCACATAAATCACCTTTTTCGTTTGATGAAAAAAAGAAAATGATGATGTTAGCAGGCGTTGATCCAAATTCAATAGTTCAAGCGAAGATCCCATATGTTGCAAGTGAAATAACTGATAGATTTGATCCAGATAATACAATCGTAATTTATGCAGTATCAGAAAAAGATATGACAGAAGATCCTAGATTTGATTTTCCGTCAGTTGGTACAAAAATGAAAAAGAATGGCGATCCAGCACATATACAAATGTGGAGAGGAATTGAAGGCGCGAAGCCACTACGCCAACATAGTTATATAACTACAGTTCCCACATTTACATTCAAGATACGTGGCGAAGCAGTTAATAGTGCTACACAAATTCGCAATATGATTTCAAACGCTGATGACACAGAGTTAAATCAAATATTACAAGATTTATACGGGCGTACCGATATACCAAATAATGTAGTTGAAATATTTAAACAAAAATTAGGTGGCGAATCTCTAAATGAAAACTGGGAAGAAGACGATTTATATTCGATATTGCTTGAAGTGGAATTAAAGCATCAGATGATTACAGAAGACACAACTGATTTAGATAGTTTTGATGTAAAAACTGCGAAAGCATTAAATAATTTAAGAGTCAAATATCCTGCCGCAGATAACTTATTGGGTGCGTTAGTTGCTGATGTAGAAGATTCACAAATAGTGAGTAAGAAAAATGATATGCAACACAGCATTGATATTGCAGCAATCGAAGATAAAGTAGATAATAGTATTGCTAAATTAGAGAAACAAATAGATTCACTAACACAGGAATTGAAAAATTTAAAGACTAATAGAAAATAAAGAATATGTGAGAAAATGATATGAAAATTAATGAATTAGATAAAAATGCTGGCGTGACACAAAACCAGCTTGATACACTAGAAAGTGTACTAGATAAGGTATTTTCAAAAGTAGGTATTGATGTCGAATTCACTCGTCATTTCATTGATCGTGTGAATGATGAACGAAATGTAAAGCCAATTTCAATTAAAGAACTTGGTATGTTATTCAAAAAAGAATTTATAAAGTATGGCAAACCAATTGCACAACTTGGTCCAGACGCAGAAGCAGTAATGAAAGACTTGTCAAGTGATATTAATGTACCATTTGTTCTTAATTGGAATGGCGAAGAACTAGAACTAGTAGCCAAAACAGTTATGCGTAAAAAGAACTTTACCACTCCAAATAAAGAATTTACAGTTGAAAGTGATAACCAATCTGGTGTGTATTCCGATGAAAAGAATAACGTAGAAATTCATTGGAAACGAATAGATCATCCGAGTGTGTCAAAAGATCATCTAGATATTGAAGCATATCAAAATGGCAAGCGTGTCAAAATTAATAATGGACAGGCAGAACATTACATGTATTTAATAAATCAGGAAATGAATGAAAACGCATCATTGGGATCTAAGATTAATTTTCCCGGCATGCAAAATAGAACTGCAACACCAGCAGCCAGTGTAAAAGCAGTTGCACCAATAACTAAGAAGCCAACCTCGGCGCCCAAAAATAGATTTGATAAAATTGTAAATTGGGGAAAAAATTTATTCAATCATATTGAAAAAGCATTAGCATACGATGAATCTAAACTAGATGAAGACTTGAGTTCATTGCCACCACTAGCAGATTTAATTGTCCTCGCAGTTGTAGCACAAACTACAGTTGCTGGATTAAAAACAATGCTAAAAACAGCATTGAAAACTGGCAAGGGATTGAGAAAAATTAAAAAAATGGCAGACGCAGCCGGTGTCAAGATAAATGATACACTTAATCCAGATATGTATGAATCAGCAAGAGAAGATATATTAAAAACTGTTGGTAGTAGACAAGAGCGTAATTTCTATCTAGCAGCACTTAGTGCACTAGATAAATTATTAAGTTCAAAAGGGTTACAGAGATCAGTAGAAAGTTATGCATTTGATATAGCACGTTCATTCAATGGTATGGATTATAAAACACTAGTAGGGTTTTATAAAAAAGAACATTCAATTGATGAACTACAAGAAGCAACACAAAGTAATCCACTAGTAGTATTAGATAAACTATCAGATAGAAGTGATAATAACGAATTCCCAGTAAAGTTTTATGATGATACTGTAATAAACGTAACACCTAAAAAAGCAAAAAAATTCATGAACGTGTACTATGGAATGGCAGATGAACAAAGAGATATAATACACAAATATATAAAAACCAAAAAAGGATTTATGCAGGCTATTAACGATTTTAATATTCCTATTTAATAATAAAACAATGAATATAAATGAAATACAATCATCCCCATCTAAGATAAGTGAAGGATATAAACTAAAACTAGAGCGTGATACTGATATGATGGTGTTAAACATTACTGACACTGCTACAGGCAAGCGCACAGAAGTGCGTGGCAAGCCTGGATACGAGACCAATGGTTATGATAAAAATGACAAACTACATCAGTTGCTAGATAAGATTAGTAAAACTGCTAATATCAGTGATCTAATGAATGGTGAACCTGTTGGTATCAACCCTAAACACCCAGACGGTGCTAGTGCAAAGAAAGCAACAGATGTAGCATTTAACGAAAATGTTTCAGCATTAGCATCCGATCTGGAAGCAAAATACAATCTTAAATCTTTGTTTTTAGGTGATATGGCTAGTCGAAATGCTATTGAACTACACAGTATCATTGTTAACAGAGAAGATCAAGGCAAGGGCACTGGTTCAAAAGTAATGCAAGAACTTATCAAGTATGCAGATGACAACGGTAAGATTATGGTGCTTGATCCAGGACTATTAGATAAGCAACACGGCACAACATCACAATCAAGATTACGCAAGTTCTATAAACAGTTTGGATTTATTGACAACAAAGGACGCAACAAGAATTATGAATTTAGAAACTTGATGATCCGTTACCCACAAAGTAATGAATCAGTAAATGAAGTGTCTAAAGAAGAATTCGATGCTATCCGAAATGGATACGTAGATATTGAGTTTGATAAGAAATGGTGGCCTTTAAGTAGCGACTACCCACTAATCAAACATATCGGCGAAGCAATTGGTGCAACTAGCTGGACTAGTTGGGGCAAAGTAGGAGTCCCATGGTCTGAAAAAGAAATGATCGGTGGTGGTGGCACATATATGCTTAAAGGTGATTTCGGTCATATCCTATTAGATGCTAGTAAGAGTTTTAGACCAGATAAAATTCTAATGTCACAAATATCTACATCCAAGCGTGGCGGGGGCGTTGGTGTTAAAGTTATGAATGCAATAAAGTCATATGCAGATCAAAAGGGCCTACCACTAACAATATATAAAGTAACCAACAAAAAGTTTTTTGATAAGTTTGAGTGGTTGACAAAAACAGGCGAAGATACATATGAATATAATTCTTCTAAAAATGAATCAATCAATGAAGCATTTGATAATCCATATCCGTTTAAACTTACTGGTCCCGATGAGTCGCAATCATTTGTAGCAACAGCACAAACACCAAATGGTCCGCTAATAATGGAATTTTCATCAACTGACTTTGATGACTTTGGTATCGACTTTGCAGTTGGAAATAGCATGGGCAAAACAGATTCAGGCGATGAGTTTAGAGTGTTTGCTACTGTAGTTGCAATGATGAAAAAGTGGATTAGCACAGTTGGCATTGAACACGTAGAAGGTTTTGACTTTGGTGCTAACAAAGATGAACACGCAAGTGATGGTAGAGAAAAACTATACACAAGATTTGCTAAAAAACTTGCCAGTCAACTAGGTTGGAAGTTAGAGCAAAGTACTACTGCTAATAATAGTACAGCATTTTTCAGACTAACTAACCCTAAACCAGTACCACGTGATGACGAGTATTGGGACGCACTTGAAGAAAATGTTATTGAATCAGCAGGAGTTGGTCGTGTAGTAAAAGGTGTAAATACAACTATAGATGTAGGTGTTGATGAAATAATTAATCAAGTTAAGAAGTTCGGCAACGATGTAGATCGTGATGGAAAACCAAAAAAGAATTTAAGATAGAATATTATTCCATAGTATGGAATAATATGCAAAATAATAAGGAGAAATAGCATGCCAATAAGTCTACCAAAAAATCCAAGAGATGGTTTAGAAATAAACGTGGGCAGTAGAACTTTACGATGGAATAAAAGCAAAAATCGTTGGGAAATGATATAATTGTCATAAATGATAAATACTATTATGAAAATAAATGAGATCATATCTGAAAACTTTGCCGGAGCATTTGCTAGTGTTCCTATGGGATTGGGTGCGGGTGATCCAAATGCAAGTGTGTATGCAAAAAAGCCTGCCACTAAAAAGAAAAAGAAATCAAAGATGGGATATAGTGCAGATGTAGGCAACCTTGCTTACACAACTCCAGTAAAAAGCCCAATGATTAAACGATAAGGTAGATTAAAATGAAACTGTCACAACTAATTGAATCTTTTGTAATCTCTAATGATGAATTTGAAGATTATTTAAATAGAGCAACTGAACAACTAGTATCAGAATTATCATCGGGTAAAAATCCACGTGATGCAGTTCATGATTTGGCATTAACTTTTGCAGATCAACACAATAAATCATATGATGCATACCAACGTATGGCAGACTCACTTGAGGCTCGTATGCACACGTTAGAAATGAATAGTCCTACCGATATGGGAATGGGCAGTGTTGATGAGCCAGAAATGATGAGTGATCCAATGGGTAGCATGGAAATGAATACACCTGCAAGTTCTGAAATGCCAAGTGATAGTGACATGGAAGATTATGCTGCAGTAATGGATAATGAGCAGGAAGTTGAAGAATCATATTCTCCAGGTGATGAAAACGCAGAAGGTATGGTAAGCAACTGTTGCGGTGCTCCTGTTCAAGATGAGCGTAATGGAACTGGCAGATGTAGTGCTTGCGGCGAAGGTTGTGAAGCTGTTGCAGAAGCAGTGGAAGAAGCAGTAGGCGATCCAGACTCTGTAAGAAATATAGATAGTATTCTAACCAGTATGAATGCAGATCATCCAGGTGACATTATTGCTGATATACTACACTGGTGCGATGCAAAGAATGAAGATTTTAATGATCTTATAAGACGTGGCACTGACTATTACCGTGATGAGAAGGAAATGGCAGGCGGCATGGATGAATCTTCAATGTCTGACGAAGAAAAAGAAAAAGCAATGAAACGTGCAATGCAGTCAGCAGACGAACCAGAGCGTGGCGAAGAGAGAAAGAAAGTATCTCTAAAGAAAGCACCCTGGGAAGAGTCAGTTGATGAAGGCATCAAAGATACAGTAAAAGCGACTGGCAAGAAAATCGGTAAAGCAACTAAAAAAGCTAAAAAGTTTTTTGGTCATGGTGAACATGCAGCATTTGACGAGTTTGATGACGACGAGTTTGACGAATCAGTTTCAGAAAGCGCAATAGATACAATTCGTAAAATTGCAGATGAAAAAAGTGCGATGAAAATTAAATTTGATAATGGCACAATGATGGTAGATATGTTTACTGCATCTGCAGTTAAATCAGTATATGATAACGTAAATGATGCAAATAAAGAAAAATTAGACAACCTAATGAAAACAAAAGAAGGTATGATGAAAGTTGCAAATCTTTCAATGAAAATGCTGAAAGAAGGCAGACTTGATGAATATTGGTTTATTCCCGCACTCATTGGCGGCGCTGCGCGGGCGGTTGGTGCTGTTGCAGGCGCTGGACGGGCGGCTGGTGCTGTTGCAGGCGCTGCACGGGCGGCTGGTGGTTTAGGCAAAGGTTTAGGCAAAGTGGCCAAAGTGGCTAGGGCTGTTAGTGGAGCTAAAACTATAGCTCATGCCGCAGGCGGTTTGAAAAATGCTTATGACGATCCAACTTACAAACGCGCTACCGGCAAGCATCTTGAACACACTGATTGGCGGTTAGAAATGAAAGCAGATGATATAATGAATTCTGCAATTGATAAGGCAAATAAAAAATAAAATAATCTATTGACAGTCTAACAATACTATGCTATATTAAATGGAGTTCTTGATAGAGCTCCATTTTTTATATCTAATTAGGAGATTATTATATGTCACTAGATTCAGTAACAAGCGAAGAAAAAGCAAAACTAAAGCAATTAGTAGACGAAGGATGTTCTGTTCTACAAGAAGTAGATGACCTTAAAGGTGGGTTACGTGATACAGTTAAGGCAATTGCGGAAGAACTTGATATCAAACCGTCAGTACTAAATAAAGCCATCTCATTAGCACACAAAGCAAATCTACAGGGCGCAAAGCAAGACTTTGAAGATGTAGAAACAGTACTTGAAACTGTGGGACGTACACTATAAATGAGTTATGTAGATGCATACTACAACAAAGACAAAGATATTGTAAATGTTGTTGAACGCAAAGACGGCAAGCGTATCTACCAAGATTTTCCTGCGTGGCGTACATTCTATGTGCGTGACGATAGGGGGTCACACACTAGCATTCACGGTGAGAAAGTTCGTCAGGTGAAGGTCAAGAGACTCAAAGATATGCATAAGGAATTACGTCTTTGCAGTAATAAAAAAATATATGAAAGTGATATTAAGCCAGAGGTTAGATGTCTTGCTGAAAATTATTTAAACTTAGATTCACCAAAATTGAATGTAGCATTTTTCGATATTGAAGTTGATTTTGATGCTACTAAAGGCTTTGCGCCTCCTGAAGATCCGTTCATGCCAATCACTGCAATTACTGTACATTTACAATGGACAGACCAACTTGTGACGTTTGTTATGCCACCAGAGCATATGAGGGATGGCGACGGTCTAATAGAAGCACAGCGTCTATGTGATAAATTTTCAGATACATTTCTGTATCTAAGCGAAGCAGACATGTTAAACGACTTCTTAACATTGATAGAAGATGCAGATGTTCTTAGTGGATGGAATAGCGAAGGCTTTGATATTCCATATACAGTGAATCGAATTGTTAAGGTTTTAAGTAAATCACATACTCGTAAATTATGTTTATGGGATCTTCTTCCAAAATCAAAGACTATTATTAAGTATGGTAAGGAACAAAATAGTTATGTATTGAGTGGACGCATTCATCTTGATTATCTAGAATTGTATCGTAAGTATACATATCATGAAATGCATTCATACTCACTTGATGCTATTGGTGAGTATGAACTTAATGAACGTAAAATTGCGTATGAAGGCACACTAGACCAACTATATAATCAAGATTTTTATAAGTTTATAGAATATAATAGACAGGATGTTGCATTACTTGATAACCTGGACAAAAAACTTCGATTTATCGATCTGGCAAATGAAATTGCACATGATAATACTGTTAATATTCAGACCACAATGGGCGCTGTTGCTGTTACTGAACAAGCAATTATTAATGAAGCGCACAGACGAGGCATGGTTGTTCCTGACAGGAAGAAACGTAGTTGGGATGTTGAAGATGAAAATTACGAACCAACACTAGAAGAAGAAGCGGCTGCAGAAGCACAAAAGGCAGCCGGTGCCTTTGTTGCGAATCCACAAACTGGTATACAACGATGGGTAGCAGGTATTGATATTAATTCACTATATCCTAGTATTATTCGTGCATTGAATATGTCGCCTGAAACTATTACTGCACAACTCAGACAAGATTATACAGAAGAAATGATACAAAATCGTATCAGGGCTGGACGGGGTGGAAAGAACAAAGGCTTTGGTGCTGCGCAAGCATGGGAAGATACATTTTCAACTGAAGAGTTTCGCTTTTTTAATGAAAAAGATAAAGCAAATATTATGAACTTAGATATGGAAAATGGGGAAGTACACAAAGTATCAGGTGCGGAAGCATTCGACTTAGTATATAATTCAGGTCTTCCATGGGCTATAAGTGCGAATGGCACTATATTTAAACAAGATATACAGGGTATTATTCCCAGTCTATTAGAACGTTGGTATGCTGAACGTAAAGTTCTTCAAAAGAATATGCGTGAAGTTAGAGAAAACGGTGGCACAGATGAAGAAATTGCGTTCTGGGATAAACGACAACTCGTTAAGAAAATTAACTTGAACAGTCTATACGGTGCGATTCTAAATCAAGGTTGTCGATTTTATGATAAGCGTATCGGGCAATCTACTACTCTATCAGGTCGTTGCATCACAAGACATATGGGTGCGAAAACAAATGAAGTAATCGATGGCACATATGATTATAAAGGCAAGTCTGTAATTTATGGCGATACTGACTCTATCTACTATTCAATGTATCCATCATATCAAAAAGAAATTGATAATGGAGATATCAAATGGGATAAAGAAATTGCTCTTACGATGTATGATGAAATCGCTAATCAAGTTAATGATAGTTTTCCAGATTTTATGAAAGAGTTTTTTAATTGTCCACGTAGTCAAGGTGAAATCATTGCCGCGGGTCGGGAGAACTTAGCAACAATGGCTATCTTTATTAAAAAGAAACGTTATGCTATGCTTATCTATGACGATGATGGTGTCCGCCGTGATGTAGATGGCAAGCCTGGCAAAGTAAAAGCAATGGGTCTTGATCTAAAGCGAAGTGATACTCCTGATTATATGCAAAACTTTCTTAGTGAATGCCTTGTTAAAGTTCTCACAGGCGGTGAGCAAAAAGATATTATTGAAATGGTTAAAGAATTCAAAAAAGAGTTTCGTGAAAAGCCTGGCTGGGAAAAGGGCACCCCTAAACGTGTCAATAATTTAACTAAGTTTAAAAATGATGTATCAAAATATAAACATGCAAAAAATGCAGATTTTAGATTACGAAGTTCAGAAGACAAACTGGAAAAGCCACGTTTGCCAGGACACGTTAGTGCTGCATTAAATTGGAATACTTTACGTGAAATGAATAGTGATAGGTACTCGATTGAAATAACTGATGGTATGAAAACTATTGTATGCAAACTGCGTGATAATCCAATGAAAATGACAAGTATTGCATATCCAATTGATGAACCTCGTATTCCACAATGGTTTCAGGATCTTCCATTCGACCATGATTCTATGGAAGTAGCAATCATTGATAAAAAGATTGATAATCTAATTGGTGTTCTAAAGTGGGATCTTAGTGCTGCAAACACCAGTGAACAATTTGAAAATTTATTTGAGTTTTGAAATGGCTAAAAATACGTATACAAAACTAGTACAAAACTTGGGAAGAAATGCAGCATCAGACGAATGTTATACTCCGCCTGATAGCATAGAACCTCTATTGAAGTACTTAGATAAAGATGCGACTTACTACGAAGCAACAAGTGGCAAGTCAGGTCTTATTATAGAAGGGTTTACCAAATTTGGTTACAATATTGAGCCAAGCAAAGGTAAAAATTTCTTTGAATGTGTCCCAAGTGATGTACATGACGGAGTAATTACAAATCCTCCCTATTCACTAAAAGATAAGTTTATCAGGCATTGTTATGATTTGGGCAAACCATTTGCATTATTCTTGCCCGTTGCAAGTTTTCAAGGAGCGGGAAGAGGCAAAATGTTTATGGAATATGGTATGTCTGCGCTAGTTTACAATAATCGTGTTGACTTTACTGGTGGCGGCTCACCACCATTTGGAAACGCTTGGTTTATTCATGGTTTCTTACCGCCCAACACTATCTACTGGGTTGACAATCCATCTACAGCAAACCCAAGAAAAACTAAAGAAAAGCAAGTATCTCAATTCGATATTTTGTTTGAATAAAACACTTGACATTATAAAATCAACATGCTATAAACGAATCATAAACTATATTCGTAACTAATATGGGAAAAATATAAATGTCAATATCGGTAAGTAATCAACTTAAAATAACATTACCCAGTGCAACATTATCACTTTTGTTAGGCACAACTGCGATTGCAGATACAAGCTTTATGCAACTGGATAATGATGGAATATTACAGAATGAGTCAGTGAAGGTTGGCATCAATCGACAAACAGGCTCATTTGGTAGTGGTAAAAGTAATTCACCAGGTATACTGTTCGATCCAGATGGTGGCGGTTCATTTAATACATCATATGATTTTTTGACTCCGGGCATTGCATTTGATGGGCAATCTATCAAAATTGATGGTACAAATTATAGAAATAATAATTCATCTTCTAGGATCGATATCACTGCAAGCAGTGATTTAGTAAATGAACTTAATACGCTTACATGGAACGGAAGTCTAGTAAACAACTCATCCACTTGGTTATTAGAAAATACGTTTAAATTAGATTCCGGAAATACATTCGTTGATGTAACTACAACTATCACAGCAGGTGCTGATGCAGATACAGTCTATTATAGTAAGCACACTGATCCTGACTCACAAGGAGATCCAGGAGATAGTAATTTAACTAATAATGTTATTGGCTATTCAGGGATACCAGATACTAATATTGCAATCGGGGAAGCAACCGTTTCAGGTTACGCTATTGGTGTATCTACTACTGATACTAACACAACAGCAGGTATTCAAAATTGGTCGACTCAAGCAGATGCATATGACGGTACAATTTATACTGATGATGATGGTAATTCCTTGAACTATGGAAATGGCGATAATACAATTGGTCTCAGTTGGTTGTGGACTGATGTCAAGGAAGGGGATACTCTTACCGCCAATTACGCATATATTTTAGGTGAATCTATCTTTGATGCTATTGAAGATTCAGAAGGTTCCGGTGGCGGCGCAGATAATGATTGGACAGTAGAAGATATTGGTTCCGCAACAGAGGCAGCAATTGCTGCACCAGAGCGTGAGGCTGCGGAAGAGGCAGCACGTGTAGCAGCGGAAGAAGAGGCAGCACGTGTAGCAGCGGAGGAAGAGGCAGCACGTGTAGCAGCAGAAGAGGCAGCGCGGGTTGCAGCGGAAGAAGAGGCAGCGCGGGTAGCAGCCGCAGAAGAGGCAGCACGTGGAGCAGCAGAAGAGGCAGCACGTGTAGCAGCAGAAGAGGCAGCGCGGGTTGCAGCGGAAGAAGAGGCAGCGCGGGTTGCAGCGGAAGAAGAGGCAGCACGTGTAGCAGCCGCAGAAGAGGCAGCACGTGTAGCAGCAGAAGAGGCAGCCGCAGAAGAGGCAGCACGTGTAGCAGCAGAAGAGGCAGCCGCAGAAGAGGCGGCGCGGGTTGCAGCAGAAGAGGCGGTGGTGGAAGAGGAAGTGATACAAGTTTCTCCTGTTATTAGAACTTTTCGTGTATTACGTATGGCTGCGCCAGTTGTAACAAGTACTTCTGATGAAACTATTTCATCAACAACAGAAACACAAAGTACAACTTTGCCAGTAGTAGTAAATAATATAACACTATATGATTCTACAGTTGACAATAACTTGCAAACTATTTCCAAGCAAGATATCACAACCGTAACAACACCAATGGATATTGTAACAACCACATTTGTTCGTACTACTGAAACATATGATAATGGATCAGTTATGGTAACCGATGGTGACGAAACTAGTACAACATTAGTAAGAAATGATGTTGTCACAACATCCAGTGATATTGAATCTGTTGTTGGCAGGGTCGACCAAGTAGAACAATTGATAGGAATAGATATTCATAGAAATATGGATATTGGGCAAGGTATCACAGTTACTAAAACAGAACACAAAATGAATAATGGCTATAGCGCAAAATCAACCGTTTATAGTATTGGAATTGAAGATATCTCAAGTACCGATAATATTGTTACAGGCATAGAATATAATGAAGTCAATACAACTATGAACGGCAGCGATAGTAATGGCAGTATTAGTTCAGACGCAGTAAGATTTGATATTGGTAAAACATTAAATGACAATGATACAAAATTAACAGCATCATTTAATCATACCACATCTGATATTTCATATTCTAGAGTTGTTGGTGATTATTCAGCCGCTGGTGAAACTACATCAACCGATAATTATATTAGTCTTATGTTAGAAAAAGAAACCGGCAATTTTCGTCCATTCGTTGGTTACACAATTGGACAACGAAAAACACAAGGCTACACTGAAACTGGTAGTGTATTGGCGGTTCTAGATTATGCAACTGAGAAAGATACATATAATTATCCAACAGTTGGTTTGAATGTTAATTATGATGTATTTACTGCAAGTATTCGCAAGGACTTTGACGAATATGACACTACCAGAATTGGTCTAGATGTTAATAAATCCATCAATGACAAATTAAATTTGATGGTAGGGTTTAATCGGAATATATCAAACTATGACACCAGTAATTCTATTACTGCGGGTGCACTTTGGACTTTCTAAGATTATAAAAATACAAAGTTGTCGATTTATATTGACAACTTTACTTAATTATGATAATATATAACGTATAAAACATAGGAGAACGCAATGCGTGACATTTTAAAAGATATTGTAAAACACACACACTCACTTGGTATTATTCAAGCAGTAAAAGTAACAACAGATGATACAAGTACAATGCTAGATGCAATGGATGATGATAGAACTGTTGTTCTTCGTGCCAAAATGCATAAACGTGTAGACGAATTTGATGGTAAGTTTGGTATGGGACGATTGGGCGTTCTTAATGGATATCTATCATATGAAAATATTGATGATGATGGTAAAATGCGCGGCGCTGATATCACAGTGAGAACCTCAGAACAAAATGGTGAAGTTGTCCCAACAGAACTAGGGTTCTCAATGAAAGGTGTATTTGACTCAACTTATCGTGTTATTGCAAGCAGCTATGTTGATGCTCAGATTAAAACAGCAAACTTTAAAGGTGCAAAATGGGATGTCGAAGTAATTCCTTCAGCCAAAGCAGTAAAAGATTTACAAACATTTGCTGGTATTCTTAGCGCATATGATCCATTATTTACAGTAAAAACTGATGGCAATGATTTAATGTTTTATATCGGTGATGCATCAACTGATAAATTAAGTTTGACATTTGCCTCAAATGTAGAAGGAACCCTTAGTACCGGTTGGAGTTTCCCACTCTCAACAGTTTTAACAATTTTGAGACTAGGTGATACTTCATCTATGAGTATAAAAATTTCTGATCAAGGGGCAATGGCAATTCATGTTGATTCAGGTATGGGTCTTTATGAATACATTTTGCCAGCAAAATCTGGAAACTAACATAATGGTAAAAGACTTAGGTAAAAACAATATCAATAGCGGATATGCAGTATTTCTACCCGCTATCTCTAACTTCTATGTTCGCAAAGTATCACAGCATTATGCAGGTACGACAGACATGTTTCCTCCTGAGCGTATCCCTGAGGGGTTTGAATATGGGCTAGATGGTCTAAACATCTTAGACAAAGATAAAGGCTATGTGTATTATTCACATGGTCTTTATTCTGCTGGTCATGCTGAACTAGATTTAGAGAAAACTAAAATCGAAGATGGCATGGTTGTGAACCGTGACCGTGAAAACACTGTTCTAGTTGGGGATTCAGGCGGGTATCAGATTGGTACTGGTGCGTGGAAACTTGATTGGAATAAATTCTATGATGCTGATGGGAGTTGGCATGATGCACGGCATGGTATTATGGCATGGCTTGAAGAATATTGTGATTACTCTATGACACTTGATATTCCAGGTTGGGCATGTTTGCCACAGTACCGTGATAAGAACGGTATTAAAAACTGGGAAGAATGCGTAGATAAGACAATCTTTAATCATGAATACTTTATTAAACACCGAACACCTGGTAAGACTAAGTTCTTAAACACTCTACACGGTTCTAATTGGGACACTAGTGAAAAGTGGTATGAGAAGGTCAAGCACTTCAATGACAAGTCAGTATATGGCGATAGAGCATTTGAAGGTTATGCGATGGCTGGTGATCATGCAGGTGATGCTGAATTGTTATTGCGTAGACTTATTCGTTTACGTGATGATGGTCTTCTTGGTCAGGCAGACCAAGACGATGTTTGGATTCACACGCTAGGTATTAGCGTTCTCCCATGGGGTGCAATGTTGACTGCAATCCAACGACAACTAAGAAAACATGTTAATCCAAACATTACAATCTCATTTGATGCTGCGTCTCCTTACATTACAGCGTCAAAGGGATTGGCTTATGACTACCCCGACTTGAATGGCAACGCTTGGAGTTACAAAACTAAGAAGTTAAACTGGAGACAAGATATTACCAATGATACCCAGCCCTGGTTATATGAAGGTGAAATTGGCTCAAGATTAAACATGCGTGATATTAACTACATGCAACCTGGAATGCTAAATCGTAATAAAAAAGAAGCAAAATCAAGTTGGGATAGCCTTTCATATATTCTTATTCAAGCACATAATACTGAATATCATATACGCGGGATGCAAGATGCAATCCGTAGGTTCGATCATGAGTATGAGATGTTAAGAGACAAGATTGACATTAATACAATAAATTTAGGGAAAACAAATGTACTATCAGACGTAGTCCCAGATAGAGTTTTATATTTTGCAAAGTTTGTTGAAGTATTGTTTGATCCTAATACAAAAGATCCAATGGATATGCTTACTAATTATAAAGCCTTTCTTCGTAAGTGTGAAGGGTCACGTGTTCAAAATATTTCTACTACTCCAGACTTTATGAAATTTGAAGAGGCGGGGGTTAAGACAGAAGAATATATTAATGCAGTTAAAGGAAAGAAAAAAGAATATAAACATCCAGAAAGTGTTGATGCTTTATTTGGATAACAATAAGGATTGAAAATGAAAATTGATAAAAAAATAGCAAGACTAGAACAACTAAAAATCGAACATAGGACACTTGACGATAAGATACAAAAAGATTATAATCTCAGACTAGATGTTAGTGAACTTAAAATGAAAAAATTAAAATTGAAACAATCAATTTTAGCAATGGAAAGAGAACTTGAAACTAATGGCTAGTTATTATGATTATATGAAACGGCGCAACAGAGAAGAGGACGCTAAATTGACAGAAACAAGTACAACTATTAATGTACCCATGACAACAGCAAAACGTTGGATTTGGGTTACATTTAAACGTGAAGGTATTCACTGCTATCCAGCAGCACTAGAAGATCCTGCACTTGCTACAGGTGATGAATATGATGTGTCATTCTTGGGATATCCGCATCGCCATCAATTTCACTTTCGAGTAGCAATCAAAGTAACACACAACGATAGAGACATTGAATTTATTCAATTTCAACGTTGGCTAGAGAACTTGTATAAAGATGATGTTATTCAACTTGATCACAAATCATGTGAAATGATGTCTGATGATTTGTTCAATCAAATCGTTGCGAAATATCCCGGACGAGATATCAAAATTGAAATCTCCGAAGATGGTGAAAACGGAGCATTGATTGAATACAATATCTAAAAGAATTTCATTACCATATATGGTAATGAATAATGGTATCTGGTTTGGATATTAATAACTAGTACTAGAATATCTACACATTCATTAAAAGGGCAAAACGAATGTTATATCTTATAGACTTGGAAAGTGTTGAATCTCGCTATACTAAGCAGTGGAAAACACATCTCCCCACATTGTTACGAAGCAACGGCATTGATGTTAATGTGATTGAAGGTCCAACTGATATCCCAGCATCTACTACACCGGGTGCATTTCTTAACTTTGGAGGTACAAATATCTATAAGAGCGCACAGTTAGAACAAATAGCGAAATTGTTCTGTGATGGTAAAATCCATGATGGCGATTACTTTCTTTATACTGATGCGTGGAATCCCACTGTCATCCAGTTGAAATATATGGCAGAATTACTTGGGATAAAAATCCGTATAGGTGGATTATGGCATGCTGGTAGTTATGATCCCCAAGATTTTCTAGGTCGCTTAATTGGTGATGCCTCATGGGTTCGAAAAGCAGAAATGTCAATGTATGACTGTTACAATGATAACTTCTTTGCTACTCGCTTTCATATTGATCTCTTTACAAATACGTTTTGGGATAATGATCGTGACATCGACAGGCAACTACTTCACTCTATTAGACAAGTGGGTTGGCCGATGGAGTATATCGAAACTGATCTTGGTGCATATAAAAATAATAAAGCGAAAGAGGACATAATACTATTTCCACATCGTATCGCACCTGAGAAACAGCCAGAAGTTTTTGATTATATTGCTGAACAAATGCCCGAATATAAGTTCATCAAATGTCAAGAACTTGAGTTATCCAAACCAGATTACCATGACTTATTAAGTAAATCAAAGATGGTATTTAGTGCCAACTTACAAGAAACATTAGGTATATCAATGTATGAAGGAATTGTAGTTGGAAGTGTGCCAATGGTACCAGATAGATTATCATACAGTGAAATGTGGAGTGAACAATTCAAGTATCCAAGTGACTGGACTACTTCATTGGATTCAACAAAAAAGAACATAGAGAATATTAAAGCATATATTCGTACCCAAATGAATAAGAATTCTGATATTCAACCTATACTACAAGAAGAAATTAATAGAGTTGCAAGTTTTTATTCAGGTGGTGATTTAATAAAACACCTAAATAATAATACTTGACACACTAATTAATATATAGTAATATTATATACAAGCAAATTAATAAAATAGAAAGGAACATAGTATATGACAAAGACTTCCGAAATTATCAAATCACGTTTAGAAAAAGAAGGCATACGTTACTGGGCAGGAGATAATATCTCTGCAGTAATAGATGAAAATGATAAATGTAATCTGATAGACGAACTTACTGAAAAGTTTGAAGGTGTATTAGATTCACTACTAATCGATAGATGGACCGATCCTAACTCAATGGATACTGGTAGACGGTTAGCCAAGATGTATATAAATGAACTTATGGCTGGACGTTATAATCCGCCTCCGCCTGCTACTGCATTTCCAAATGAACCAGATAATGTTACAGGTGACAAATATGAAGGCATGCTAGTTGTCCGTTCAGAACTGACCAGTGTATGTTCGCATCATCATCAGCCAGTTAATGGCATTGCTTATATTGGAATCATTGCGGCAGATACTTTGATTGGTCTTAGCAAATATACGAGGATTGCACAATGGTGTGCACGAAGAGGGACACTACAAGAGGAACTTGCTATGGATATTAACAGAGAAATCCGTAATGCTACAGGCTCAAACGATGTTGGTGTTTATATTCAAGCGACACACGGTTGCTGTGAAAATCGTGGAATTATGGCACATAGTTCACTTACCCAGACAACAGTTCTTAAAGGATCATTCTTTGATAATCCACATGTAAAACAAGAATTCATGGACAATATTAAACTACAACAGGAGTTTAGTTGCTAATGAAACTAAGATATAGTGAAGCATTTTATAGTGTGCAAGGCGAAGGCAAGTTTGTAGGAGTACCTAGTGTATTCCTACGTACCTTTGGTTGCAACTTTCGTTGTCAAAACTTTGGACTAAATAAAGATAGAGAAAAGTCTCGTTATAATCCAGAAGTTGAACAACTTATCAAAGATGGCGTACATGAGACAGTAAAAAAGTTTGAAGACTTGCCTATTATTCACACAGGTTGTGATACATATGCTAGTATCTACCCAGAGTTTAAACACCTTGTGTTTGATAGAACAATTGATGAAGTAGTTGATCATTTATTGTCTTTAACTCCAGAAGGAAAGTGGACACAAGATAATGGTCAAGATATTCATCTAATTCTAACAGGCGGTGAACCTTTACTTGCCTGGCAAAAATTGTATGTAGAATTATTCGAACACCCACGTATGCAGGATCTAAAAAATGTCACTTTCGAAACCAACACTACGCAGCATCTTTACGATGAACTCTTTAATTATTTCAACAATAATGAAAAACTTCAAGTCACTTTTAGTTGCTCACCGAAACTATCCGTTTCAGGCGAGTCTTGGGATGATGCTATTAAGCCTAATATTGCTTATGAGTATAATATTTTGGACACTAGTGACGTTTACCTCAAGTTTGTTGTTGCTGATAGAAACGATGTTGACGAAGTTACTAGGGCTGTTCAGCAATACCGGGATGCCGGGTTGGAATGTCCAGTATATCTTATGCCGATGGGGGGACGCAGTGAAGAATATTCCCTCAACGTACAAGAAGTGGCGGAACTCTGCATGGCAAAAGGATGGAGATTCACACCCAGACTCCACATATCTTTATTCGGAAATGCCTGGGGGACTTGACGAGGTTACGAAATATAATCGTGGTATTACATCAGAGGAACAACTAGAGAATATTAGGAAAAAATTATGAAAGACCCAAAAGTATCAGATATGGTTAAAGAGTTACGTTTATATGTAGATAGTATAAACAAACTCAATAAGAAGTTGTATAAGCAAGGAGTGTCATATAGATTGAACGATGGGTTTGATGATGACCAAAATGCAAAACTAGTTGAAATAAGACATCTACAACAAAAAGTGGAGTATTAATATTATGAGTAAAGTCAAAGACTGGTTCATAACAATGCTTATGGATTCAAAAAGTAAAGAAAAATATATCATTGAAAAAGTTATAGATAGTGATACAAAAGAAAGAAAACTATTAGATTATAAATTAAAGCATAAAGAAATTTCATCAGATGAATTTGATAAGTCTACTGCAACATTAAATGAAGAACCATATATACGTGTTGTAAGTTTAGAAATGGATCCAACATCACCAAGTGCAGGATACTTTGAACTGGATTTCAATGAACACTTTGTTGAATATCTTGCCAACAGCGGATATGCGGGCATAGAACCAGGTGAAATTGTAGATAATTGGTTTAATGATTTATGTCAAAATATTGTAATGGAAGGACTTGAAGATAGTGAAGGTATTACAAAAAGTGTCGATTCTTCTAGCAAAGAAGGCTTAATCATTCAAAAATTAAAAACTGATGATGGCAATTCAGAATACTCTTGACATTAGTATTTAAATCATCTATTATAGAATCATAATTTAAAAACAGAGGTAATAATGGCTACTTTCATTCTCGTTGACAGTCTTAATATGTATCATCGTGCAAAACATGTAACTCACCGTGGTGCGGATATCGATACTAAAATTGGCATGTCATTTCACATTATGATGTCAAGTGTAAAAATGTGTTATAATATGTTTAACGCAGACCATGCAGTATTTTGCTTAGAAGGCAGAAGCTGGCGCAAAGACTTTTATACACCATATAAAGCACAGCGTAGAGCCGCACAAATGGCAAAAAGTGAGCGTGAGCAAGAGGAAGACGCTATTATGTTTGGCGCATATGATAGTATGATTAAGTTTCTAGATGAACGTACTAATTGTACTCTATTGCAGAACCCAGAAGCAGAAGCAGATGATATGATTGCGCTGTTTATTGAATCACATCCAAATGATCATCATGTTATTATTAGCAGTGATAGCGATTACCAGCAGTTGATTTGTAACAATGTAACAATATATGATGGTGTTCAAAATCGTATTATTACACCTGACGGATTCTTCAAAGATGATAAGAAACGCACTCCTATAAAAGATAAGAAAACTAAAGAAGTATTAGCTGCGCCTGATCCCGAATGGTTGCTATTTGAAAAGTGCATTCGTGGTGACACAAGTGATAACATATTCAGTGCCTATCCTGGATGTCGCAAGAAAGGTACAAAGAATAAAGTTGGCATGATCGAAGCATTTGAAGACCGAAACACGGGTGGTTTTAATTGGAATAACTTCATGTTACAACGATGGACAGATCATAATGGTGAAGAACATACAGTACGTGATATGTATGAACGTAATAAAAAATTGATTGACCTTACTGCGCAGCCACAAGATTTAAAGATAAAGTTTATCGAAACCATTGCGGAACGCAGTATACCTAAGACAAAAGCAGGTGTAGGGATTAACTTCCTACGTTGGTGTGGAGAATGGGACTTACAAAATCTGGCTAAAGCACCGGATGAAATGGCTGCAATTCTTAACAAAGCATATCCACATGCTTAGATATATATTTGATGTAGATGGAACACTAACACCAAGTAGAGGGGCAATCAATGCCTCTTTCTTGCGTTTCATGTTAAAGTTCTGTAAATCCAATAATGTATATCTTGCAACAGGAAGTGATGCGCCTAAAACAATTGAACAGATAGGTAATAAACTATTCAATACTGTAAAACGCTCCTATAACTGTAATGGAAACTCTGTATGGGAAAAGGGTGTAAATATACATAATAACCCATGGAAGATAAAAGTGCCAGCGCATCAAACATTAAGATACTGGTTAGAAAATACACAATTTCCACATCTTACCGGTACACACATTGAAGAACGTCCAGGTATGGTTAACTTCTCAATTGTAGGACGGGGTGCTAATACTGAACAACGTGCAGAGTATGTAAAGTGGGATAAAGAATACAATGAACGTGAAAACATGGCATTGTATATTAATTACAACGATGATGAATTTAAAGATGTAACTGCAACTGTGGGTGGTGAGACTGGTATTGATATAGGTCCCACTGGTTCTGATAAGAGCCAGATACTTAAAGACTTCAATAAAAGTGATATAATTATATTCTTCGGTGACGGTATCTTTGATGGCGGAAATGACTACACATTAGCACAAGCAATTAAGAAAAAAGGCGTAGGTAGAACCCATAAGGTATCCAGATGGGAAGAAACATATGAGATTTTAAAGAATGTATACAGTTGAAATAATAAAAGATAAGTTCTGGATTGTAGAAGACTCAGGTATAAAACTTGGTCTTATCCGTAAGACTGAATCTTCTGACTTTGAAGTAATCATGCAAGATGCTGTAGATGTAGAAACTCTGAATTTAGATTCTCTAACCTTAAAATTTGGACGTAAAATTCTTGAATCAAAACAAGTAAAGAAAACTGTAAGTGTTGATTATGGCAAAGATATAGATGAAGTTGAAAGTTATCCATCCAAGCATAAAGCATTTAACAAAGGACTTGATAAGAATAACATACCAATATATACAAAAACAGATAAATCAAAAGTGTTGTATGCTGCAGGTTATTATGGCCTTGCATTCCCAGGCGCAGGTTGGAAGAACGCATACTGTGTAAAGCGTGAAACGCTAGATACATACGAATATATAGGTCCATTTAAAACAAAGACACAACTGGAAGCAGAAATTGCTAGAATTAACAAATGAATGATTATAACCAAATAAAAAGTTTCTTGCTGTCGATTAATAAATCTGCAGTTAGAAAAGATAAACATATTCGTATAAGTATAGAAGATGCAGTTAAATTACAAACAGAATTATCTCTACTTCTTATGGAATTAAAAGATACAAACACAGAACCAAAAACAGTCACATTTGACGGAGGAAAATTTTAATGCCAGATTTTAACGCAGTTATGATTATAGGACACTTTGTAGTTTCTATATTTCAAATTCCATTAGGACAACCACTATATCAATTTATGCCATTTCCAAGTATGGATAGATGCCAAGAATATGTACAATATGTAGTAACACCACCAGCAGGTTTCACTATGGATCTAGAATACAAAATGTATAAGACAGCACAATGTGTTACAAAAGAAGAATTCCAAAGACAAATGGAATTGTATAATAAACAAAATGCAGCACCATCAACTCCAGAATTACCAGAAGACAATAACGATGGATGGAATTAAGATAAATATACTATAATACCAATAAGGAATATAGTTTATGAAATATCTAAGTAAAGCACGTGAAGTCGTAATTTTAACAATAAAATCAACTTGGATTTATAAACAATTAAGAAAACTTATTTCTAAACCGTTATACTTATTACTAATTTTAGCAGTTATAGTACTGGGCGGAATGCATATAAAAAATTATGTAAATTTATATATAGTAGAATATAAAAGACTAAATGATGCATCTGTCCAGGCAGAAAAACTACAAGCAGAACAAGAAAAGCATTTAAATTTTACTAAGATAGATGATTTCTTATACACATTAACTGGTAGTGTTGGTAGTGGCGACTGTGACCGTATTGTACTTAATATGCCGATGGACTTTACTGTTATTTTAGAAAGCCCTGGCGGCAATCTTGCAGAAGGTTCATGTATTGCAGCACATTTCAAACTAAGAAATGTTGTAACAGTAGTTCGTGATACACCAGTAATGAATGCCGAAGGCAAAATTATATACTCTCCTGGCAACGTAGGAGATGAATTAGATATCGACCACCTAAAAAATAAAACAGTATGTGCAAGTGCATGTGGTCTTATATTTTTGGGCGGAGATAGAAGATATCTTATAGGCGATGTATGGTTTGGTATTCACGGACCCGGCACGCCAGAACAATTTATTAATAGAATGCCGGCAAGACAGGCAGAATCAGGAGCATATCGCACTGCTAGTAATCTCTTGGGATTATTGGAAGAACTAGGTGTGGATGATCCAGAAGTTCGTAAATTGTTCATACAAATCCCAAATCAAACAATGTATTGGTTGAAACCAACTGATTTTGAAGCTAAACCGGCACTAATTTCTTTAGCAACAAACTATGTAAATTTTTGGGGGTTGACTACCGCAACACTTGATCCAGTATAAGGATAAGGTTGCCTAATAGGAGGACTACAAAATGCTAAAGAGTTTCTTTTGGACTCCATCGCAATTTCTATATGCTTGGCTAATGCTTGCTTGGCTGTTATTTATTGGATGGTATAATGTTCAAATTCTAGTTTATTATAACGCATGGAACCGCGAGTTTTATGATGCTATACAAACACTACAAGAAGCAAGATTTTGGGAGCTGTTCTGGAGTTTCAATCCAGTTAGACTATGGGAGTTTATCACGTTCAGTATGGACGAAACAACCACTGTTCCTAGTTTCTTAGAAATACTTCTTATCTATGTACCAATGGCAACATATGCCACATGGCAAACACAGCGATTTACATTCCGTTGGAGAGAAGCAAATACACACTACTATCTAAAGCGTTGGGAAAACTCAACAGCGAAAATCGAAGGTGGTTCACAGCGTATTCAAGAGGATCTAATGATCTTTGGTAAAACGTTACAATCACTATTCACTGGTTTTGTCAATAAGATTTTCATTCTTGCTGCTTTCTTACCCGTATTGTGGACATTAAGTGAGGGTCTACCGGTTTGGAATGGTCAAATTATTCCTGGCTTTCTAGTATGGGCTGCACTTATTATGAGTATAGGCGGCACACTATTATCATTCTTACTGGGTATCAAATTACCAGGCTTAGAGTATAAAAACCAAGTTGTCGAAGCAAAGTTTCGTAAAAAATTGGTACACAGCGAAGATGATTTCAAAGAACGTTTATCAGAAGACTTGTTTCCAATGTTTGCATCAATCAAACGTAACTATTATCGCCTGTTCAATTACTATATGGGCTTTGGTATCTGGCAGACTGGCTTTTCATTACTAGCAGGTAATGTTGCTATTGTAATATTAGCACCAAGTTACTTTGCACAGTTAATTACATTCGGTGTGCTTATACAAGTGCTTAATGCATTTGGCAGAGTAGAAGGTGCATTAACATTCTTTATCGATAGATGGACAACAATTGTTGATTTTCAATCTGTAATTAAACGATTAAGAGAGTTTAACAAGGTACTTGATGAAGCAGATAATAACGCTGTGACATAATAACAGTACTACAATATAAAATTAAAAAGCGTCTTTTAGGGCGCTTTTTTTACGTTATATCAGCATATAATAGTTAAATTTAGATAAATATACTTAACAATTAAGGAATAAAATATCATGGCAAGACCTAAACCAACAATAATATTAGAGTATACAGACTCTAAAACATATAGAAGCGAACAAGTTCTTAAAGCGACTGCAATATATGCTGTATTTTACAAAGGTGAGGCAATCAACTTACGGTCACTTAATAGTCTAATTAACTTTCCGGGACCGAAATATAAAAAGTGCTCTTTTTCAAATCCTGGACATGCTTATAACTTAGCAGAAAAACTAAATGATTTATTTAAATGTGATGATTTTGAAGTTTATTTGCTTGATAAGGGACAAAAGTTATCTCCGAAATAACATAACATTACAATGACTAAAACTGAATTAATAACATACCTAAACTTAAATACAAAAGGTAAATGTGCTGGTAGAAAAGAATATAAAACCAATGATATTTTTATTAGTTCAACAAAAGAAAATCATAATTTCAGATTGACCACGATGGGCAAGGATATAATGTCTAGGCAATTTGATACCTATACTATTAAATTACAAACCGCTTACATGATAGAAACCGGAACACAAATAATACAATTGGATAGATATATGTCTACCCCATATTATTTGCGTAATGGTAAACTTATAATTTTTGAAGAATCATTAGCGGCAGAGTTTTTATTACTTGATAGCGATTTCGATTTATGGATCGAAAATAAAAAATACACACAATAATAAATATTCCTCTTGACATTCTAAACGAATCACTATATAAAGAATATATAGACAGTAATAAAGGGATATGATATGTTTGTTGTTAAAACACAAATTCTAGAAAATTATGGTGCACATTCAGCAGATGGCAAATTTTCAAATGGTAATGCTTACTGGAAAATGAAGGGCGGCAATGAATATATTGTGAAAGATGTAGAACGTCCACAAGATGCTATGGCATTTATTGCTGCAAAATATATGGTAAATGATCTGTATTGCAAAGAGTTTCCGATAGAAGCCATGACATGGAAAGAATGGCAAAATGAGTTAATGGATGTTGACGAAGGTTACCGTGCTTTTCTAGTAGAAAATGCAATACCAGCATCTCCTCTCCAGTCTTAAAAAGTTCTTGACAGTACAATTCAACTACGCTATACTATAAGTTATAGTAGTAATCAAAATAGAAAGAGAATCATAATGGTACAAGTTTCAACTCATGATATGGATGTTCGTTTAGTTCGCCCAAGTGATATTCGTGAAGAAGTTAACTATGCAATGAATCGAAAGCGTCCTGTCTTTATTTGGGGACCTCCGGGCATTGGAAAATCTGAAATTGTAAGTTCTATTACACAAGAACGATCAGGATATATGATTGATATGCGGCTTGCACTTATGGAGCCCACAGACTTGCGTGGTATTCCTGTTCCAAATATTGAGACTGGACTGATGGAATGGTTACCGCCTGCTGATCTTCCCACTCAAGAACTTGCTGACCAGTTTGATTGTATTGTTTTATTCTTAGATGAAATGAATCAGGCACCGCAATCAGTACAAGCAGCAGCATATCAGTTAATTCTTAATCGGCGTCTAGGTAACTATAAACTTCCTGAAAATGTTCTAATCGTTGCTGCAGGTAACCGTGAAAGTGACCGTGGGGTTGCGTATCGTATGCCTACTGCACTTGCTAACCGCTTTGTTCACCTTGAAATGACAACTGATTTTGAAGATTGGCAGACTTGGGCACTTGAGAATAATATAGATGCAGAAGTCGTAGGTTATGTTACTGCTAATAAAATGGATCTAATGAGCTTTGATCCTCGCACTGCATCGCGGGCATTTGCAACTCCTCGTTCATGGACTTTCGTATCTCAAATGCTCCCAATGCCAGGTGAGCAAATCACTGATAGTCGTTTGCATGACTTGATTTCTGGCACAGTGGGCGATGGTATCGCTACTAAGTTTATGGCACATCGTGCAATTGCAGGCAAACTTCCTAATCCAACTGACATCTTAAATGGCACAGTTACTACATTAACACCGGAAGCACGTGAAATATCTGCCATGTTCTCACTAACTGCTTCACTATGCTACGAACTTAAAGATTTTTTAGACCGTAACGGCAAAGAAAAAATGGATGAGTTATACAAAATGGCTAACAATTTCTTCAACTTTATGATGGATAACTTTGAAACAGAAATGACCGTACTTGGTGGTCGGACTGCACTTAAAGTTTATAAACTTCCACTAGAGCCACGCAAAGTTCCTTGTATTGAAAAGTTTTTCAAAAAGTATGGTAAACTAATTATTGATGCTCATAATACTTAATTAATAAAAAGGGCACTAGATGCCCTTTTTTCTTGACAATCTAAATAATAGATGCTATATTACTATTTGAGTAAATGAAAAGGGAAATTACATGCGTATCGAACCAGAAAAAATTACAACTGAAGATGATTTCAATGCAGTATTTGATGACCTTTTAAAGGAAAACGGTATAGAAATCGATGAAAATTCTGAAGAACCTGTAGTATTCGAATATACTGATAATGAAGTTAAAGAAATGATTGTTTCAGGACGTGTTCGTCTATTGATTAAACATCCCTTCTTTGGTACACTTGCTACACGTTTGAAACTTGTTGAGGCAGAATGGTGCCCAACAGCCGCAGTAGATGGTAAACATTTCTATTATAATTCAGATTTCTTCCGCACTATGACACCCGAAGAAATTGACTTCATTGTAGGACATGAGGTATTTCACTGTGTATATGATCATTGTGGTATTGGCAGTCGTTTAATGGACTTCGTAGAAGACGAGCGTGATGCAAAGTTGTGGAATATTGCTGCTGATTATAAAGTCAATCAGGCAACAGTAGAATCAAAAATCGGCACAATGCCAAAGCAAGCATTGTATGACCGCAAATATTACAAATCATATACCGAAGAAATATATCGTGACCTCTTACAACAACAAAAAGATGGAAAAGATTTTAGTGATACTGACACACTTGATGAACATATGTTCGGTGATAGTGAAGGTAATGGCAGTGGCGAAAATGATCCCACTGGACGTAAAGCTCCTATCAAAATTTCAAAAGAAGAAGCCAAAGAAATTAAAGACCAAATGAAACAGGCTGTATTACAGGCCGCTCAAGCATCTGGTGCTGGCAATCTTCCTGGTGATATCAAGCGTATGATTAAAGATATGACAGAACCGAAAATGGACTGGCGTGAATATATTAATCTAAGTATCCAAAGTTCTCAAAAAGCAGATTTTACATGGATGCGGCAATCTCGCAAATCACGTAGTATGGGTATCTATCTACCAGGTATGGACAATGAAGTTATGGTAGATGCTGCAATAGGTATTGATGTATCTGGTTCTATATCTAAAGATATGATCCGTGACTTCTTGGGAGAAATTTATGGAATCATGCAACAATTTCAAGATTTCCGTTTAAAAATATGGACTTTTGATACTCATGTATATCCCGAATCATTTAAAGAATTTACACCAATGAATTCAGAAGAATTAAAAGAGTATGAAATTATTGGCTGCGGAGGAACAGATTTTGCTTGTAATTGGGACTTCATGGAAGAAAATCAAATTGAACCGGATAAGTTTATCATGTTTACTGATGGTATGCCATTTGGTAGTTGGGGTAATCCTGCGTATTGTGAAACTTTGTTTGTTATTCATGGCTCACAGCATATTGTGCCACCATTTGGCGAATACACATATTACGAATCATAGTAAAATATAAGTATAAATATAATTATGAGCAATGATACACTATTATTGAATGCTAATGGTGCGCCGTTAAGCGTGACACCGTTATCAACTTTAACCTGGCAAGAGAGTATAAAACTTATCTGGTTAGATAAGATAAATGTACTTGAATGGCATGATTGGACTGTAAGGTCAGTTAATCATAGTATGCATGTACCTAGTGTTATTTGTGTTAGGGAATACATGCCACACTCTGGCACAATTAATTTCTGCCGAGCAAATGTTTTTATACGTGACAGATATACATGTCAATATTGTCATAATACATTCAATAAGAAAGATTTAACACTTGATCATATATTACCAAGAAGTAAGGGTGGCAGAACAAATTGGCATAATATCGTAAGTGCGTGTAAAAAATGCAATCATAGTAAAGGAAATAATTCAAATATTGTACCCAAAGTTATGCCAGATAAACCCAGTTTTTATCAAATGTATGGAAGTAAAAATTTTACATTAAACATAAAGCATGAAATTTGGCTAAAATATCTAAACTGGCCAGATGAATATGTAAATATGGTTGCATAAAATCACTTGACAACAATCACTTAATATAGTATAATTGTAGTATGAATAAGAGTTTATTCATATTATATATAATAAATTGACAAAATAGGAGAAACTTAATATGTCAGAAGAAACTCAAGCACCTGAAGTTGCTGCAGAAGCACCAGCAGAAGTACCAGCGGTTACAGTTAACGATCTTGTTAATGTATATGCTATTATTGATCTAGCATCAAAGCGCGGAGCATTCCAAGCAGGTGAACTATCTGCAGTAGGAAATACTGCAAATCGTGTTAAAGCATTTGTGGATCACGTACAGGCACAAAATGCAGCGGCAGCAGAAGTAACTGGTGAAACTGAAACACCCGAAGAAGCAGGTTAACAATTATGGCAACTGCACCATTTATAAAACACGTTGGCAGACATAAGGGAACAGGACAAAGACTAAGTGTTGTTTTCATGTCTCTTCCTGATGAACCAGAAAATGCTCTAGCAGTGTACAGTGATTCATTGCCGGATCGCTATCACGATTCGTATATGGAAGCAATTGAGTCTAATGAAGGCCAAACAACTAATAATCTATATGAAGTTCTTTCACGCAAAGTATTTTGGCATGGCAAAGTCATGTTAGATACACTCCACGCTGAAGGACATCTTTCAAAGATCCCAACAGATCAGATTATTATGACTCCAAATACACAAACAAATGTACCATTGAATGAAATCAATGCCGCAATGAATTCTACAGAACAAGAAACAGTCAAATCTGTAGAACCACAAGAATCACGTATTGATTCAAATGTTAAATCGTCAAAGGCAGATGAAAATAAACAAATTGCGCAGAATCTTTTGGTACAAGCAAACTTGTTGGCTGCAGACGCAGAAGCAAAAAGACAGGAAGCATATAATTATGATCCTAGTCTGAAACCTAAAGCAAAAAAAGCAGCGAAACCAAAAGCGAAGGCGTCAGTAGAAACATCTGCAGTTCCAAATGTTCCTAAGAAGCGTGGCCGTCCAAGGAAGTCTGCAACATAATGTCTGTTAATAGTAAGCGTAGTAGCATTCTAAGTAGAATTGAGCAAGAACGTGTTCGCCAATATGATTTGGCGGGCAGTGAATATGATGCAAAAAACTCTCCAAATGATTGGATTGCAATAACATCATATTATTTGGCCCAGGAAACCAAACGTGCAACTATGCTTACTCCTCCAAATTCTGTAGAATTTGAAAGAGAATTAGTGAAGGCGGCGGCAGTTATATTAGCATCGCTTGAACACATAGAGGTAATGAAGGAACATGGGCATCTAAGTTAGGAATAAATATGGAATTCGATAGAGAAAAAGAATTTGATAGAATAATGGAAGAAGTGGTTCCCATCAGTATTCCATCTTCATTTATTAAAGGTATTAAAGTTATCATGCGAAATGGACATGAGGTTACACTGAATGGAGATGATCTATTATCGCCGCTGCCACTTAGTGGTGACTTCAGTTGGGCAGATATGGCAAAAAATTTCGATTCAATTGATGATGTTGAAATATTACTAGATATACCAAGCCTACGTGAGAGTGTAGTAAAAAGTGTAAAAGAAATTTTAAAACAACATTTTCAAAGTTATAGGGACCAAAGTGAATAAATGACAAACTATGAAGAAGATGAATACTTAGATTTACTGCATCATACACTAGAAAAAGGAGAAATACGTGGTGCCGAGCGCACTGGTGTTGGCACACGCTCTATTTTTATGACTACAAATAGATATAATCTTAGTAATGGATTTCCTCTTTTAACAACCAAACGTGTGCCATTTAAATCAGTATTAAGTGAATTACTTTGGTTCTTAGAAGGGTCAATGAATGAACGAAGACTTGCTGAAATTCATTATGGTAAACCTAGGGCAGAACTTATTGGCAAAACAACAATATGGACTGCCAACGCAGACGCACAAGGCAAAGCATTAGGACACTATAATAGTGACACTAATAAAGACTTGGGCCCAGTCTACGGAGTACAATGGCGAAACTTTAATGGAATAGATCAAATAGATCAGTTAGTGCAAGGATTAAAAAATAATCCACAATCACGCAGGCATATTTTAAATTCATGGAATGTTGGTGACTTAGATAAAATGGCACTACCTCCATGCCATGTTATGTCACAGTTCTATGTAGACAACAATGGAAGATTAAGTTGTAGTTTATATCAACGTAGTGCAGACTTATTCTTAGGTGTTCCATTTAATATTGCAAGTTATTCATTATTAACTCATATGCTTGCACATGTTTGTAAATACGATGTGGGTGAATTTATTCACGTTATAGGAGATGGACATATATATAATAACCATATAGAAGCAGTTGAGGCGCAACTACAGCGCCCTACAAGAGCCTTTCCAAAGTTAATGATAAAACGTGACATACAATCTATCTTTGATTTTAAAATGGATGATTTCGAAGTTATAGGATATGAACCGGGAGAAACTATTCGAGCACCAATGGCAGTATAAAAAGAAAAGCACCCTAGGGTGCTTTTTTTATGTCTTACGTTTTGGTATTTTGCTATCTGCACTACTAACACAACTCTTACTTATACATGGCATTGGTTTGTCAAATAGTTTAAATCCACTTTCGATATATCCCAATGGCTGGTCTGCACAACTATAACTACGTTTTATACTACCATCTGGTTCACGTATTATGATACCCTGATAGCCACTGTTACAACTCCAACCTTCGAAGTTATTAAAGTTAAATGCATTAAAACGCTCAGCCTGATCCATATACCATTTCTTACCTTTTGAGTCTGTAAACTCTACTTGCATATGCCAAGGTACACTCTTATCATTTTGACCAATCGCATATTCTGGAACTTGGAAATTGGGTTTTGGTCTATCATTCCATTTACGTTTAACCTCAGTGTAAGCAAGTTGTGGCATACCATTCCACAATCTTTTCATCTGTTCTTCTGTATATCCATCAACCACACGACTTGCAGTAGGGTCTGATTGAGGTTTGAGTGTAACGTTGATTCCTTGTTCGTGGAAGAACAGGGCGTTTTCCCAATCTCTTTCAAACCAATCTGGAACCATAACCATATTCACTGTAATTTGTACATCATTTTCCTGACATAATATAAGTTTATCTGCAAACTCTTGCATCTTATCTTTGGTGTTAAGATGCTCAGTATGCAAACTAGCAGTGATACTTGCACGATGAAATGGTTTAACTCGCTCTACATAATCCTCATGCCATTTAACATTACGTGACATATTAGTTGTCATATGAACACTAGTGTAGTTAGTATTTGATACATCGTCTGCAAGATGTCCCAGAATATCTAAATATCCTGGATGAAAGGTTGGTTCGCCACCAGACAATGAAAAATGAAAACTATTAAATCCATTTTCACGTGCTTGTCTCTTTATTTCATCTATGGTTTGTAGACATAATTCGGTAGGACGGTGGTCTTTACGGTCACTGCGGGCATAAGGCCAACAGTAGGAGCATTTGTAGTTGCAGAATCTGCCGAGTAACCAACTAACAGTAAATAGGTCACGATACAGCAAAGTACGCTGACCAACACTAACAATGTCATCAAAGGGTATTTTAGTAAAGTCATAATTTGACCATTTTAAATCTTCATTCATATTTTTAGTCCGTTTGTTTTATTCCAAAACTCATTTGCTATCTTATGATGCGCCTCTTGTCCTGGATGTAATCCGTCTAATGCTCTTGTATTGCTTTTAATATAATTTCTTATACCTATGTCAAGTAACGAAATGTCAAACCATTTTTTGTTTTGATATTCCTCATCTATTATAGTTGTATGATAACTTTTTATTCCGATGCTGTCAAGATATAATTTAGCAAATTTTATGTTTCTTCTTTGATCTAAGAAACTATCGTACTCATTCCATATATATTCATAATACACATTAGCGGTCGCTGTTACTTTATCTAGTAAAGGCTTTTTATAGTTTTCCCACATCCACGGACCAATTTGTTTTACATTGTTATCTTCGCTTATGATAGACCAACGTTCCGGATATGACCAAGCTATTACAACCACATCACTCGGCTTGAATTCAAAATCAAGAATTATATTTAAAATTTCTTTACAGCCTGCTCCCATTTGCCCTTTGTTGATTGCTTCGGTACCAACAATGTTAGCCAATTGTTGCGGCCAAGCATATTGACTTGGAACAATGTTTTCAGGATGATTGTCTTCCATACTTTGTCCGTATGTTATACTACATCCAAATGCTACGATTCTCATTTAAGTTCCTTGATAATGTCGTTTACATGTGGAAATAGTCGATCCCAGTCATAGCCAGGGCGCACTAGCTTGAAGTAGTTGAACTTGTTTTCAATCTTCGTTGCTGTACTATTATCTATTTTTGTTCCAATTAGATTTTGTATTTGCATTAGATGTCTTGCAAAGTATGTCATTTGATTGTTGTTGCAGTATTCAATAGCAGGATCTAGCATGCTCTTGTAATGCGCCGGCATACTAGCAGGAGACAATGGTGCTTCTTGTACCATGTTGTATGAAAACAATGTGTAACGCCTACCATCTATTTGTTCTCCTTCGGGTATAAACTTATCGTACTCTTTAAGTTTACTTGAAAAGTATGTAACATAGTCTAACATACTAGGTAAACTATACATGTTAGGAGTTGGTAACATTTGTACTAACAAGTTATCTTTTTGCAATGCAATTTCAAAATTCTGTATTGCGCGGTGCCAGTTGATACCTGTGCGTACTGCTTCGCATCGTTCACCTATGTCTTCTAGGCTACAATAAAGATAAAACTTTGTTTCACTGTACCTATCAACAATATTCATAAATTTTTCAAATATTTTAGGTTTTGAGTTTAAGTTAGTGTTGATACCTATAATAACTTTGTTACCTGTTGTAATCTTTACAATCTTTTCAATGAAGTCAATAGTCTCCATATTATACGTAGGCTCACCGCCACTAAAGGTAAACTCATATGTCGTATCAGGATCCCACTTCTTATTATGCAGGTGTTCTTCTAGTCGGTGTTTTACTTTTTCTTCCCACTTATCTGGTGCTTTTGTTCTAGGTTCGTTTAGTTCTAGCGCCCAACTAGAGCTATCATCAGGTCCACAATACACACACTTCAAATCACAACTGCTACTCAGCATGATCTCATAATAGGTTAGATGGTCATTGTCATATAAGTCGTGTAAGTCTTGCTGTGTGTATGTCCTATTCTTCCAGCCGTTCCATGAACGAAACAGGCTGTTAGGTTCAGTCTGTACACAGGTTTTACAACCATGCTTAGGTAGCCTGTTCATGAATAGCATTTCAGACTTACGAGATAAGTAATCAGGATTTTGTATAAATGGATCTGGTATAACTTTTTGATTGTTGATTTCTTCATAAGATATATGTGTATCACATGCCTTACAACAATTTTTTATACTTTGATACGGAATCTTAATATTTAGATTTGTAAACATCTTGCTACAAATGAATCGAGCATTATCTTCCATTTACCATCTGCCAAATGCCCACTTGCGTTCCAGACACCACCAACATCTACCGCATGGATTTTTTTCAAACTCTGGATCAAACTCACCTTCTGGTATTACTTCACAGCTTCGTGTAAGATCAAATAATGGCATAACATTGTATTGGTTGTACATTGACGATATAAACCTTTTATCAACTTTGTGAAATGGTGTGTAGTATGCATAACCTACTCCTCCCATGAAATCCTTTTCGTCATCTCCTACGTTTCTTTCTGACAATCCGGTTTCTATCAAATCAACCTCTTTGCCGTCAATGTCAATTACATTAGCTTCAACTACCGGATTGTTAGTAATACCACTAATTATCAAATTTGTTCGGCCTTCTTTAAACAATTTAGCTTCAATTTCATGAAAATAACTCGTATCTTGTCTATCTCTATAATATGTATAATGCATATCAAAATTAGTAAAGCCTGTATGAGCAATGGTCCAATTTATAACATCTGCTGCTTTACGAGCATTCCAACGATGCTTGAAATCGTTAGCACATGTTGCTACACTTACTGTAGTATCCGTTCGATTGTTCTTCATTAGGTAATCAACAACCATGTAAAGTAGTATTCCACTGTCAGCACCTCCACTGCAGTTTACTAAAATTTTATTATATTTCTCATGAATATCAAAGTTTATACTTTGTGTTCCGTCATCACTATGTAGTATCATCCCCATTCTTCCCTTTCTAAATCTCCGTTTGATTCATCAAACTTATATACTTCTGCTTTCAGTGAGCCTTTAGCCCCACCTATATCTTTCATTTCCATTTGCTCTGGTACAATACCCGGAGCATGGTAGTTAAACAACGATGTTGCAACTTTATCAACTCTTGCCTTTGGTACACACAATCCGCAACCACAATGTGTTTTCGGACATCTAATAAATGGTATACGCCCAGTGTTAAACTGTGCTTCTAGTGTATCGCAGTATTCGTCAAAGGTACTTACTTTACAGATACTTCCAATTTCACCATCAAGATTTACTTGACATGTTTGATGATGATAAATTCTATCTACTTCTTGATGTATATACAGGAAGTACCAGTTTACCATACAACTCCAGTTTTGGAAGTTGTTGTTTGTTACAAACGAGCCTTCACTTACTGATCCATCGTCAAAACTTAGGTCTAACTGTCTGCCGCCACAGCACGGTCGCCCAATATTTTGTCCTATTTCTTTTTTTGGTTCTGGCTGATTACTAATCACATCTTTTGTTTCATTCGATGTAACAACAGGCTTAGGCTGATTACTAATCACATCTTTTGTTTCATTCGATGTAACAACAGGCTTAGGCGGATTACTAATCACATCTTTTGTTTCATTCGATGTAACAACAGGCTTAGGCGGATTACTAGCATAATAAGCAGGCTTAGACTCTTTGTTTTGTTTTGCTTTCCAATAGTTCTTGAACCAACTCATTTGAGTTTTAGTGTAAGTGTGTACTGTCTTGTTCTTTATTCCTGAGTTGATATCTCCTTGGTCACCTATAACACGTGGAGTGTACTGTATACCTCTATCATCACACCACTGTGCAATATACACACACTCATTGAAGTAATCAGCATTTTCATGAAACATAATATTGATCTTGAATCCATATCCAGCGTCATGCATTGTTTGTAAGTTTTCTCTAACTTGTTTCTTTTGTTCTTCACTGCCCTCACAATGATAACTTACTGTTGTAAAGTCTGTGTTCTTCATAACAATTTCAAGTCTACGCTTGCTGTAAAATCCGTTTGTAGTCAGTGTGCGTTTCCAATGCGGATACTTTTCTTGTAAGTATTCTAGAAATCTAAAGAACTCTGGATTTACAGTTGGCTCACCGCCCGTGAAACTTGCTGCTACTCTAAAGCGTTTGTTTCTCTTTGAATTATAAATCTCACTGTAACGCTCTAAGCTATCTGCGGTCTTAACAAGTTCATCAAAACTTGCTAGAGTACTCCAGCTATTTTTTCTATGTGGTGGGCAATAAGAACAAGCAAATGTGCATCTGCGTCCTAGATCCCAAATAACCATCAACTGCTTTTCAGTTTTATCGTCAATGCTACATAGTCCCATTTTATTCTCTTTCTATTCCATAGTCGTTTGCAAACTCCACCAAATGCGGAAAGTTTTTATAGAAGCTCCAAGTTGGATATGTTTTTCTATATACATCTTGTACATAATGTAGCGTCTGAAAATAATATTCAATTTCATCCTGTGTTGGATTATCCTCGATACGATTTAGTACACTATCAAATACACTTGTATTCATAAATATGTTGTAGTTGGTCCTAAGGTATTCATATACCTTTATACACTCCTCTGCTGAATGTGTAGCAAATCGTTTAGGCAAGTATTTTATCTGCATCCAAGTTGGTGCCATACATGCATTGAAAGACAGAGACAATCTTTTTTCAATTGTCCCAATGCTTGCATAGTTATTATCAATTGAATCTCTAAGTTGATAAAACAAATTATGAGCGTATGGAAAATTGAGATTACTCAATACTGTAAAGTGATTTACACTGTCAAGCACACTATCTGGTGAAATCCATTTATTATAGTTTTTCATAATTTGTACTGAGTTTGCACCGTGTCTTACTTGTGCTGCTTCATCAACACCGTCTTGGCTTAGCATAATATCAGTTATCCAACCTGCGCGTTTGTACTTTTGAAACATCGTATAGAAACGTTCATTTAGTTTGTCTTTACTAGTGCCGTTGGTTGTGATACTAATTTTTCTTCTACAACCTGCAGCAATAGCGTCTTTGCTAGCTTCAATGAAAGAATCCGCATGATCAAACATTTCGCTGTGTAATGTCGGCTCGCCACCTAAGTATGCAATAGTCAAGACATCATTTAGTTGATCACCAATGTTCTTCACTGTCCATGTATGTAGTGTCTTGATAAATGCATCCTGCATGTTGTTTTTTGTGAAATCAGACTTGTCAAGCCACTGTGTAAAGCCTATACCATCGTTGCCATATGTATCGTGATCTTCGTGCCATATCTTTCTAAGAGTATTACTATTACCTAGATGACACATAAAGCATCCTAGGTTACACGTGCTGTTCATCCAAAGTTCAATTCGATTAGGATAACTTTTGTCAATGTCTAGGTATGGATTTTGATGATTAAATCTACTGTCAGTTGGTGCTAGTGTCTGTCGCATACTCTTTATGCCTTGATCTTCTTTTTTCCAGCACAGTGAACACTGTTTATTTTTTATGTTATTTCGTAAATCTATTTTACGTTGTATCAAATCAGGATGTTTATCAAAGTAGTCCGATCCTAACTCCAAAAAGCTTTCATGATCATAGTTGATCAGATCAGCATCGCAACAAGCAGAGAACGCTCCAATCTCAGGCTGAAACTTGAACACAGTATATGACTGTCCACAATCTAATAACTTATCATCAATCTTTCTTACCCCAGAATTTAAGTCATCTTTGTATTGTTTCTGTTTAGGATGTAAGGCCATCAAATATCTCTTTCATTTCTGGGAACGTTGCACTAAAGCTGTTGTTTCGCTGTCTGTCGCATAATCCAATAAATTCTTTCATCTCTGGAAGTCTAACACTCCAGTCTTCACTTTCCATAAAGCTTAACATGCCATCTAGTCGTTTCATGCCATACGAGCTATTACGCCATGTGTCATAATCCACTTTATCTTTATGCCATGATGGGATACATAATTCCCAGTTCTCTTCCATCCATGGATAAAATTCCTCATACTTACGCCGACATTCTGCTTTAAACCACGCAGGCAATACTTTTACATTTAAATGCGCAGGCCAATACACAAAGTGATAGTTTATCATACCAGCACCAAAAGGCCACATATTTATTTTACGAAATTTTTGTTGAACTTTCCATTTAATAAGGTCTGGAATATAATATATATTAAGTGCTTGTACTGCACAAGCAACAGTTATTTCAACATTATCACTAGTTTCATTATCTAAAATATGAAATACTTCTTCTTGTCGTGCCCAAGTACTAGGATAACGAATATAGTCATTCATTTCTTTAATACTGTCTATACTGTAATGAAAACGTACTAGTTTAAATTCTTTCCATAGATCAAATAAATCATCACGCCATTCGACTCCGTTACTGTTATAACGCAGTTCCAAGTCTTTTGCATAACCCATTTTAATTGCGTGTTCAAGTATTTCATAATGTTCGTCAATGATAAGACTTTCGCCTCCAGCAAAATAAATTTGTTGCATACTAGACATCTGTTCATAAAACTGTTTCCAAAAAGTTGGATTCTGCTTATGCCAATTGTAACTACTACCATTGGAACTACCTTTATTATTCCATTGCATTGTTTCTTTAAGAGATTCATTTTTGACATCAGGAAAAATCTTTTTGTAATCTTTAATCCAACCACTACTATCATGTGGACTACACATCACACAAGCCAATTGACACTTAGTACCAAAACGCAAATCAATATATGCAAGATTAGGAGGAACACTTCCATCTTCATTCGTTTCTTTTAGAATTTTTTCTACATCGACCCTCTCACTCCAATATGCAGTTTCCCACATTCTTTTTGAATTATGGCCTGCTTCTTCTTCTTTGAAGCATTTTAAACAACTGGGGGGCTTTTCGCCATTAAGCATTTGTAGTCGCACATTCTTCATATAATTAGAATTCCAAGCAGTTTCAAAGTCACTAACATTTAAGTTATTAGGACGACCTTCGTCATCTTTTAAAATGCCCACTTGCCCGCCGTGTTCTTTATCATTGGTTGGTCCAACACTGCTTGCATTTGCAGTACAACAGACTCGCATACTGCCGTCTGGTCTTGTGCTTAGATGTACCCATGGTAGAATACAAAATGTATCAGATTTTTTTGACATATTTTCCTAGTTCCGGTAATATTATTTTTATATCTTGATTTCTTATCTTGTCTAATTTGGTTGTTATAGCTTCAAATTCATGCCAGTGTAACTTATTCAATGACTTGGAATTCATATAACTACTTATGCTTTTACAAATAGCGTTGTTCATGTCTAGTCTATCGGTGACATATTTTTTGTATTCATCAGGTAACACTTGTACATTCAAGTAAGGAGGATTGTATGCCATATGATGTTTGACACGATTTAGTTTTGAGAACTGTTGTTCATCTACCCAGTTTATAAAATCAGTAGTGTGATGTACATTAAATACGGTTACGGTGTAAGAAAACCAGCAGCGAACATTATCGGGCAGTTTATCAATCTTCAACATGTTATTATAAACTTTATCCCACTTCACTGGATAACGCTGATACTCTAACACATCCCCATATCCATCGATACTGGCACCAATAATTACTCGTTTAAAGTGAGTCCATAGTTCAAGTAATCGGGCAGGCAATGTGGTGATGTTTGTATTGTATTCAATAGTCATCTTACTAGATTGTCCAGATTCTACACACTTTTCTAAAAAGGTATAGTGCTTTTGTATCAGTGTAGGCTCTCCACCTGCAAAATATACACGCTTGATATTACGCATATTGTTTTCTACTTGTTTCCAAAAGTATTCGCTCTCATGCCAATTGAACGCACTATTGTCACCGATTGTTATTTCTTCGCCGCCGTTGTCAAAGAACTTTGGTCCTACTAACTTTTCCCAATCTTCGTACCACTTGTCACTATCACTAGGACCGCACATTCTACAAGCTAGATTACATTTGTTTCCAAATCTAAAATCATAATACTGTATAGCAACACCATCAATTGTTCCATCTTCCGCTGTTACTTTACGTGCTTCGTCAATGTCAAACCACCAGTCTTTGTTTTCAGCCATACGCCTACTGTGATGTCCATTATCTTCATCTGTGCGGCAACGAACACACTGGCTGCTCCACTTGCCTTCTAGCATGTTCAGTCGCATTGATTTCATAATGTTTGCATTACGGCTTTCTTCCAAATAATCGCCAGCGGCATTATAAGGAGTGCCATCTGTCTTGCGTATCAGACCATAGTCCTCACTACTATTTGCTTGACAACAAACACGCAAGTCACCGTTACTGCGGGGCGCTTGAAATATCCAAGGTATGGGGCAAAAAGTTTTACTCATGTGAACTGTGCCTCGAATACGTCAAACCCTACACTACATTTTTGAGCGCATACTCCGATCTTACCTTCTTTGATACTTTGCTTTTTCCAACTGCTTTCAATATCATCTACTAGTGTACCGTCAATAACACTCTGTAAACTATTGTTAATAACATCAAGACCTTTTTTGCCTCCGGCGGCGTCAATGTAATCCCATATCTGTTCTACACGATAGTCCTTGTGCCACCACTTGTACATTCTACCAGCAGTCCAACAGCATGGCAAAAATAAACCTTCTGCAGTAATAAAAATACTCTTTTGTTTTGCAACCTTACACTCAATATCACATTGATTGTAAAACTCCATCATACTACCATATGTCTTTTCTATTTCTTTTTGCTTGTGTAGTATTAAATTCTGGTTGTCCATTTTGTTAGGCTTGGCTATGACTTGTGTTTGCTCACCGTTACGGTTTCTACTCTGATGCCAATCCTTTGCTTCGCTAGTGATACTACTAATGAAACGTGCGCTTTTCTTTTTAACAAAACGCTCAACACCCCATTCAATCGCAAGTGATTCTGCTTCTGCAACCTGATGTTCATTGTGTTGAAATATCAAAAAATCCCATCTCGCTCTGCCACCGGCAGAAATAAATGCTTTCATATTACGTTCTACATTATCCCAAACAACATTTTGTCTGTAAAGATGATTGGTATCACGAAGACCATCAACACTAAATATTACTGCACCGTTATTGTTGATAACACCAGCTAATTCTTCCCACCATTCTGGATTCTTTGCACCAGCATTTGTATTCATACTTAGCCACATTGTTGGATTATGTTCTCTAAAGTATTTAAATACTTCTAATGTATCCCTGGCAACAATAGGATCACCAAGATTACCACACATATACATTGTGCGTAACTGTGCAATAAACTCTGGCTCAAAGATACGTTTGCAATCCGCAAGACTAAGTTCAGCATTTATAATGTGTCTATTGTCTTTTCCACCATTCTCATTTCGGTCACACATCGGACATGCTGCTTGACATTTTTGTGTAATCTCTAAGTGAACTTCTTTGATATCATTATAATTATACATATTCGTAAAAATACCTTTGCAAACAGAACATCATATTTATATGAGTTATATAATATTTTTCTGTCCATTGTAGATTGGGCACCCAAGTGTATGAGTCGGGATCAATTATCCTAATTTGTTTATTGTTGTCAACTAATATGTTATCAAGTGTTAGATCAGTGTGCATAAAATAATGTTTATCAGTTCTATTTTTGCTGACCCTCAATCCGTCCAAGTAAGCATTAGTATAAGACTGAATGGATTGTATAACGAAGTCCTTATCAATCATTTGCCAATTAGAAGGATCTTTGATAATATATTCTAGGTCACCAATAGCATCAATATAATCCATAGTAAATGTTTTATTATCAATCACATTATGAACTTTTACATACATGCTATTATCATTGCGTACTAGGTTGTAATTATGTAGCCAGTCATCAGATACCTCCCTATGCTTTAGAGTCTTATAAAGTAATCTAGTTTCTGTATCAAGTTCTATAACACTGTTTCTGGATTCATGTATTCTTTTCATCTGAACATCCAATGCTGTGTTGTTTAACTAATAAATTATTTATATCCAATTTTCATAAACCTTGTATAATCTGATAAAAATAATTCGCCTTCAAATAATGTTTCTTTCATAGGACAACTTCTACTAAATTGCGAAATACTTGTTGAACAATTTACATGTTCTTCTACTTCAAAAAAGTTATTGCCTTGTAGTACAACTAATTTGCCATCTGGTATTAGATCATACCATTCTGCAAAGTTTTCAATGTGTTCACAACTTGTATTTATAATAGTATTTGGAGTATCAGTAATAGGTTTGCTCATTCTATTGTTAGCATTACTCCAATACTGCCATGTATGTTCGTCATAATCGACATCCATTATATCTTGTGTGATACTTTTAAAGCGCCATTGATCAACAAACCATGGCTTGTTAAATGTTTCAGCAATGTCTACGCAAGTATCGTCAATGTCAAAAGATCTAACATTAAGTAACTTAATGTTACTCTGAAATAACATTGTAGCAAGTGTAGCATACCATCCTGCACATAAAAATACTGTGCCAAGTTCTACATTGCATTTTTTAAGTTCATGTACTAACCACAATTTGCTCCGTAATTGGCCTCTAGAAAAACAGTCATTCCAAATTTCTGTTTCATTAACAAAGAAACTTTTAAACGCAGCCGTAAACTGTGTGTCAACATAACTATCTAATACCGGCCATAACTTCCACGTGTTATCTTCCATAATTAATTTACGTAAATCTTCTTTATTATTATCGTTTACTAGTCGAAAAATACTACTTAAATCCTTATCAATATATGCTCTACGCAAATCTGAGAGATTACTATTCGTAGGATATAGTAGTTCATATCTATCTAATAATTCAAAGGTAGGAAGCATTTACTTGATACCAATTTTCATATAATAATTTATTCCATTTATTTTTTGATTACCCGAATAAAACTCAGTTTCCAATTGAAATTTACGGTTAAACGCAATTGAACTTAGAAATGGTCTTGCTGAATTTTCATCACTAGTAGAAACTAATACTACATAACGAGTGGTTGGAACCATCTTCCACCAATCTTCATAATTTTCAATATAACTTATGTTGGTATTAATTACTACATTTGGAATTTCGTCAAATGGATTGCTTAAACTACCGTCAGGGAGAGTGGTAATAAATTCATTCTTTATATAATCCAAATTAAATATATCTTGTGTAGTAGATTTAAATTTCCAATCTTCAAGTAATTCATTTTTCATCATTGAATCTGCCATAAATTGTCCAGAAGGATTAAGATCAAAACTACGAATGTTTTGAAATACTAATGAACTATCTAAAAAGCCTGCACCTAATAGTCCAATCCCACCATCTAAGATGTAAACAGTCCCTAGATATTTTTTTGCAAATACATTTGTCATCTGTGATATTACCCAACTATGTATTGCACCATTCTGTTTATTAGCGTAAGATGATATATCATAGTTAGGGTAGTCATATACTAAATCTTTAAGTCTATCGACTAACATATTTTCCCTGGTAACATTCGTATTATAGTAACAAAGATAGTCCATTGCTGAACGATAATTACCGAGTTGCTGAGAAGGATTATTTTCTGTATAAAGATTAATCATTCTATGATAATCATAGTTTTGTATTCCAGTTGAAGACTCTACCACATCATGTGTTTTTTCTTCAATCGAATCTTCTATTATTAGTGTTGGATTTGAACCATCAATTAATTCATCATATAATACTGACGTTGATTTCGGTAATACAAGTTTTCTCCGTGCTACTCTTTTACTCCTAACGTTACTCATAATATATATCAAACCTTTCTTTTAACCATGTATAATCATTTATCTTATTTAATTTAACGATATCTTCTTTGTTTTCTTCCCCATAATCGCAGCCTGCGATTGCTCCTTCTACGGCATATTCTCCAAATGTTTTGCCTTTTCCAACTTGTTTCCAAGTCTGTAACCTGTCATTGGTTTCACTATCAACCTGTCCTTTAATACTCTTACTTGATAATTTAGCACATTCTCTAAACGCACTTTTCCAAGTGCTAAAAGGATCAGTATTAAAATTAGTTATATTAGATATTTCTTCCATCAACTTAAAACTGCTAGATATGCTAGTAGTAAAATCTATGTTCCAATCATTTGCATTACGTAGTAAGTTAGTTGGAAATAATTTAACACCACCATAGCCATATACTAGATCATTAATTGGATTCAATGAATGCCATACATGCACAGTTTCTCTATCCCATTTTGGTGCATAATAATCAAAATTAAAATCTGAAGTTATTATTGCATCTGCATCAACCACATAAAACATATCAGTTTCAGCGAGAAATGCTGCTTTTTTATGTGCATTGAAAATCCCAGAAACACCATGAACTCTTTTTGCAAAAGGAAATCTTTCTAATAATTTTTGATAGTGTTCATCAGCAAATTCTTCATCATAACTTAGATAAATTATATCATGTTGTTTACCAATAGGATTATATTTTAACATATCATGCATAACATACTTACCAGATAATAAGTATAAATCATTTTCAATCATACCTGCATCGTGATTTTTATGTATTAATCTAATACCCACATCCGTGCCATAAATATTTCTGGTGCCAGTACTCCATATATGCGGTAATTCGTTATCCCAATCTGAAGGTTTAAATTCCCAATCAAAGTCAAATGTATCTATTTCACTATCAATTGCCCAATAGTATTCAGTATTAACATTCTTTTTTATTTCTGTATATAAACTGTTGATATCAGATGGGTCATTTGATTTTACCAACTGTGCATTTGGAATCTGTGTCAATACTTTTTTATACTGTTCAATTGATTGAACAGATAATTCATCAGTAATAAAAAAACAATCGTATGCCATAGGTAACCCATAAATTAACAGTTAATATCATTATAACATATTAATCATCTGATGTAAAGACTTTTATACCATAATGCTTGGAAAATTCTTGAGCATCGTTTATATCATTAACTATAGGTTGACCTTTAATATTTAATGATGTATTCACAAGCATGGGACAACCAGTCTTTTCTTTAAACTTGGTCAACAATGTATATAATCCTGGATGCTGTTGTTTGTTAACTGTCTGCACACGTGAGGTTCCATCTTCGTGTATAATTGCAGGAAAATCAAGTGGATGTTTACACTTAGCAACAAATTGCATATAAGGCGAACTATTAATGTTTTCTGGCATAATGAAATAATCGTGTACATCTTCTTCTAGTATCATTGGTGCGAATGGTCTAAACTTTTGCCTACGTTTAATTTCATTCATTCTATCCTTAATTGTTTCTCCACGTGGGTCAGCAGTAAGAGTACGATTACCTAATGCACGTGGACCAAACTCTGCACGACCATTTGCAATGCCAATAATATCACCATTAAGTAATGCATTCAATGCTTTCTCTACTGGATAACTACCTTCTATATTATGACCTAGATAAGGAGTTTCCCATTTGATTCTAGTATCGAAGAATTTTTGCGATGCGCCAATACAACTACCAGCATCGCCTGGATTTGGCATTATCCAAACATTTTTAAATCTTCCTGTTATTAAATTATTCGCACTACAGTTAAGAGAGCAACCTCCCATAATAACTAAATTATTATGATAACCAAATTTAGTTGTTATATAGTTTATTATTTCACTTAATATATCTTCATAAACTTTTTGTGTTGCTGCAGCAATATCAAAATAATCTTGTTCGGTAGTTAACTCTGGCAAGAACCATTTACATCCACGATGTAAATTTTTTTTGAAACTTACAATATTAAATAATGGAGGATTAGTGTCATTTAAACGTATATCTAGCGTATCATAAATGTGCTGAACTATTGTACGACCTCTAACCTGTCTTGTATGGTCGCCATATGCAGCCATACCCATAAGTATATACTCATCTTCCTGAGGCTTTAAGCCAAGACGTTGTGTCATAGCACTATAAAATAAACCAACTGAGTTGGGATACGATTGTGTATATTTTTTAGTTAGTGTTTCTCCCACACCTTTCCATATAGTAAGAGTTTCATATTCACCTATACTATCAATAACAGCAATAACTGCATCATTATATCCACTAGTGAAGTATCCACTGGCCGCGTGAGTGTAATGGTGTGATTGATATTTAATTGGAATATCTTTTAACTCGGTAAATTGTTTAAGATACTTACTGGGTAATTCATTTATATCAAACGCAAGATTGTATTGACCAGATACAAATTGTCTAAACTTCTTTATTACAGGACGTTCGTACCACGCTATAACGTCAGGGCGACCATACGAGAGAGCTTCTTGAATTATTTCTGCATTCAAGTTAGGGTCATTTTTTATTTTAGAATAGCGTTCACTATGACTGGCAAAAAGAATTTTACCATCATCAATGACGCTGACCGCAGCATCATGGTTTAATGCACCTGATATACCTAATACAATCATTTATATATAAACGGATCACGCTTACGTAGTTCTGCTAAACGTTTTTTTAATCGTTTTTTCTCTTTATACAATGTATAAGGATAAATTATTATTTGCCATATTTTTTTCATTCTTATTCTATTCCTAAATTTACTAGTATTATTAATATTATTACAGTGAGAACTTTTATTATAAACATTTTGCCTATACCTTTTCCAGTATCTTCAACTACTGGCTTCCAAGTTTCTAATCTGCCTATTTTTTTCCATTCTTCTTTAGATGTCCACAATCCACCGACATGTTTGAGCCATTGCTTAAACGTTTTGTCATCGTGTCTCTTGCGTTCAGTATGCCACGCATCTAATATTTCAAAAATAGTCTTAATTCCCATAATAATTCTCAATTAATGTAATGTATTTCAAACCAGGTTAACATTTCTTTTCCTTCTTCTGGAGTAGCATTAAACCATTCACCATGTACACGACGGTGTGAATATTCCCTGTGTAGTTTTTTCTCTAATTTATTAACATCACCATCTATATAAATTGTTTCAATAATATTTAATTTTTTTGCATTTCCAGTCTGTAATGCTTTGAGCCTTTTTTCTGGATTATTACTGAAACCAAACTTACATAAATCGCTACCATCTGATATACAATATATATACATTATCCATTACCCGATCTTGTTCGTTCTATATCATTGAATATAATTTTAGCCCAATCTTTATGTGCTTCGGCATTGGGATGCATATATCTTTCATCGTCAATTGCTTCAAAAAATAGTCCCTTGTCATACATATATGTAAAAAATGTTTGTTCTTCGTATATATGGGTCATGTCTAATTGTTTCATTACATTACTCATTTCAAAATCTTCACATATTTTTGAAAATTTTGTAGGATCAATAAGATTGGGAGATAAATTTAATGAATTAAATATAACATATTCCAATCCAGCATTCTCTAAAAAATTTTGTACAGTAATAATATGAATTATATATTGATGAAAATCGTATACCGGCGACCAAAAATGCTTCATATAAAGTGAATTTAATAATGCTAGTTCTTTGTTCGTATTTTCATCTAATCTAACATTGCCCTGATACTCAGGTGAAGGTATATTATGTATTAATAAATTTGCTGATTCAATAAAATGCTCCCTTCTACTGGGAGATGTTAGACCAATAGCAACAAATGGTTTCTCACCATCTGCAAGTAAATCGCTGACTGTTTTAATAGTGGTTCGTACAATGTAACCATTTGAAACTCCACGGTCTGCTTCAGTTTGTGTTTGTTCTCTATCAAATCCTAATAGTTCTGCCAATTCATAAGGCCAAGCATCTACTTTGTTTGCTAGACCAGTACCGTATGTAAAACTACATCCATTCGCATATAACATATTTTATAAATCCTTCTTTATTATATTCGTAGTTATTTATCTTGGGAAAAAGGTTGACATTATTGACGAATCACTTTATAAAGAATGTATAAGTTAGATAGGAAATCATCATGCACAAGAAAAACAGTTATTTCTTCAAAACAAAAGAAGAGGCTCTTTCGTATATCGAAGGTTTCAATACAAAAGAAACTGGGCGGCCAGACCGCGATACGCACATTCGTGGGCCAATTGCACACGATAGCGGGCATGATGCCGATGATCCAAATCGTCAAGTTGGATTTGTTGTTCATGTAGAAAAATATAGTTAAGGTGGAGTTTGATGATTTATACTTGGCAAATATTTTACAATAATATCTTTCTTGGATATCAATATGCAATGACAGAATACTCAGCACGTGAAAAAGCATTTATGATAGGCGGCAGTGCGAGTAAGTATACTGGTGCGAGTTTAGATAATATAAAAGCAGTGAGAATAAATTGATGAAAAAGATGAACAAACATTTTGAGTTTTTATTTGGTTGACATATCCAACGAATCACTTTATACTAGTTAAGTAATCAAAAGAAAGAGAAGATAATATGAATATTATAGATTTCACAAAAGTAACTGATATCGAATTTGAAGGTGTTGACATGGCAGACTATCCTAAGTTCTGCGATGCGTATATTGAATCTGCTGTTATCAATGGCGTTGAAGCCACAGAAGAAGAACTTGACGTAATCAACAATGACTATTCGTTTGTTTACGAAAAACTACAGGAATGGTTGTATTAAATCTTGACAATCATTGCGAATCACTCTATAAAGAATGTATAAGTTAGATAGTTAAGGAGAACATTATGTGGTCAGTAGCAGCAAAGAACTTTGGTGAAAATGCAGACAGTATGCATGTCAGTGGTTTGACATATGAAAATGCACGTTCATTACATTCTAGTCTTAGTAACAGTGGTGAATGGGCTGAAGTTCGTAGTTACAAAGTGGAGGCAGTATAATGGATGCTACATTCGCTTGGTTTTGCAATGATTTGATTAATCTAACCTATATCCCAGAAAACAAAAAAGAAAGCGGTGAAATTAATTGGAATTTTGTCGATAGTGATCTTTTCGAAAAGTGGCAAGTTCTCTTAGACGGAGAAACATATTCTGAATATTTTGATCGTGCGGCTGATATGGTGGAGAAGATTCAATGATTGGTCCTATTAAATAATGTTAAAAGATTTAAAAAAAGTCGAGCTTGAAATTACAAGCGATTGTAATGCAGCGTGTCCGGGTTGTTCTAGAACATTAAACATAGATAAATTAGTAGTAAATAGTTTTTCATTGCAAGATTTACAAAGACTATTTCCAGTGGATGACTATTCAGGAGTAAAATTCAAATTTTGCGGAGTATTAGGTGACCCTATTGTAAATCCTGATTGTTTAGAAATGACTAGATATCTTATTAGCTGCGGCGGCTATGTACAGTATAGTACAAACGGAGGATATAATACTGTTGAATGGTGGGAAGAATTAGGACGCATTTCAGCAGAAAATCCTGGTAGGTTACATATTCATTTTTGTGTAGACGGACACAAAGAAACAAATCACATATATCGTGTAAATACAAAATGGAATGTTGTAAAACGCAATATGGAAGCTTTTGCAAAAACAGCGGCAAGTGATTCAGCAGGGTGGATATATATTGTATTTGATCATAACGAACATGAACTTGAAACTGCCAGAAAACATGCAGAATCTTTAGGTTTTAATTTTGGTATTCGTACCGGTATGCGTAATAGTGAGGATGATTGGCTTGTTAAATTAGGTAAGAAAAATAAGAAAATAGAAAAAACAATTACCACAACAGGTAAAAAACAACATAGTAAAGTAGATGTAGTCAAAGAATTAGATAATTTTATTGAAGAATATCAACGCAACCGCCTTGATGAAGAAAAGATCTCAACTGTAACTAATAGTATTATTTGTAAATATATACACGAAGGCGAAATTTTTATAGCAAATGATCTAACTTTATGGCCATGTTGTTTTCTTTGGGATAATACTTTATACAACAATGATAAAATGTTAGAAAAATTAGCAACACAAGGTAATGAGTGGAATAGTTTAAAAGATAAAAGCATAGATGAAGTTCTAGAACATCCGTGGTATAAAAAATTATTAGTAGAAAGTTGGCATCCTTATAATGATTTACATTTACCTGGATGTATAAAAACATGTGCAAAAAATAAAGCGTATCACAACGAAATTAAAAAGGATAAATAATGAACAATCTTAATAAAATAAACGACCTTTATAAAATGATTGATCCTATCAAGTTTTGTAATCCAGAATTAAAAGAAAATGGTGCTTATATTAAACCAAAAACAAAACAAGAAGTTCTTGCTTTGGCCATTGCAGCACAACGTATTAACGGCGAATATTTAAAACGTGGTGGAAAGTCTGACTTTGTTACTAAAATTGAAGATGGTGAAAAAGTCCAGCGGTACACACGTATTAAAGAAAGTAATCGACATGTTATTCAAACATTAGAAGAGGTAGTTCCAAATATTCTAGAAGATACTGAGTTATTGAATGCCGCACAATCAATGCTTGATAATCTGAATATGGAATTTATGTTCAAAGTTCTCGGTGATAATATGAACGATTTTGAAACCAGTATTCATGAATTTTTGGCAGAAAATGATGATGAATTATATATTCAAAAGCATATGGGCATTATTGCTTTTATTCCTGAATATGTAAAACGTGATACTAATAAAAAGAAATTAGAAGAACGTTCGGTTGGTTCTGAATACGTTGGAAGTAAAGATGATAAAGTTACTATAGATATTGAGATTATGTCTAAACGTCAGGCAACTGCTTGGGCTGGATGGAATATAAATGCTATTACTCCCGATGGTAATCGCGTTTCATTCTTTACTACCAAAGATGAATTATCAGATATGACTGGAATTTTTAGTATTACTGCAAAAGTCAAAGATTGCAGCACTGTTTGGGGGAATCCTGACATTAAAGAGACTAGATTGAATTATGTGAAAATTATTTAAAGAAAGATAACAATCATCTCACCCAAATACTTCCAGAACCGCTGCCCGAAAAGCTTTGAAACAGTCCATTGAAGATTAATTCTGATGACCCATACGAAAAAAATGTATCACCACAATCACCACAACCAAAAGATATACTTCCCATTTTTTGATGTATAGCCATTGGATTACTATCCAAGTCCAATGATATAAGATTACTATATGGAATATTTACGGCTCGTTCCACCGAATTGAATTCATATGCATTAGTTAAATATTGGATGTGAGGGTAATCCAACCATTGATTTTTAACACCGTCAAAATCATTTGCTAGTACTTTAAAGTTATAATATACATCGCTTCGCATTAAATTTATATCATCATCTGATATTTTTACACCATCAACTGCATTTTGATTCAAGTGTAATCTAGAATCGCTACTCACAACTACAACACAACGCCATCCATCTATTTCTTCATATAACATGTGTCACACTTATCCCAGATTTCCAATCAGCATAATGCATTTGGCCAGGCTCCCATTTATGTGTTGCAAATACTAAAACTATACTATCTCTTTTTATATTGTGTTCTAACATATTAACACCGTGCCACGTTCTCTTTTTACACGGCGCAATAAGCATTGCACTATTCATGGTATATGGTATCATACTCACAGTTTTGTACTCTTTTGTATTCTCGTTTACTTCATATACAGCAGTGCCGGCTTCAGGATAATCATTATTATCAGCAAGATATATAGTGAAAGTAAAAATACGAGTTTCACCATCTTCATGTGGTTTCAAAGTGTAGCCTTTGCCGTGTGATTGCCAAAAAGCATATATACTATTAATTGTATCACCATTTAACGGTGCACCAGTAAATTTTTCAATAACAGTGTCGAATACATCTGGATCATTAAAATCATCTATCAACATTTTTTGTACTTCTTCTAATGGGGTGGATTTTAATAGTTTATAATATTCATCTGAAAATATATTTTCGATGTGCATCCATTCATATGGCAATATATTGATATTAGATTTTTGCAATGCGTTAACAATGTACTTGGTATTGCTAGTAGTCATTTAAATAATTCCTTTAAGTGTGTCATAAATTATTTCAGATAATATCTTGTTCCCTTTATTACTAAAGTGTCCATCTTCGAGGCGCAGATGCAGTTTGTTTGGATCTTCTTTTCCATATTGAGTGTTATATTCTAATTTAACTTTTTCACGAATATCAATGATGGTTTTGTAAATTAATCCTTGTTCAGAAAAAGATTTCTGTAAATTTTGTATTATGTTTTCAAAAATTTTATTATCACTTATAGCATACTCATGATAGGGTGGTTCAAAAGCATTTAAATAACTATACCAATGCCATGAAATTAAATTTAAATTGTTGAGCTTACACAATGTTGTTAATAATAATAAATTTTTTTCATATCGTTTTAAATCTAGTACTGGAGTACAAAAATTTTTATAATAGGCGGCGTGAATTTCTTTTGCCTCTTCCTCTTTTATTATGTCGGCATAGCCAGATGCTACAAATTTTGGCAATAAACTCATGTCAGCATTGGGGTTAACCATATCATCATACAATTGTAATCTCTTATTTCCCCATTCTTTAAAATTTACTGTCCGTGTCAATGTATTCCGAGAATGATCTGGAAAATTGACAACAACTGTATGTACGTTATCAGCATATTCGCAATTCATCCATTGGCAAAAAATTTCTACTACTTTATCGCCGCTTGCCCCAGGCTTACCTAGATTAATTAATATATAATCATCATTCATCTTGTGTTGCATTACATTAGTAATGGTGTGTTTTCCACTGATGCCGTGTCCGTATGTGAAACTATCACCAAAAAACAATATATGTTTTTTAGATTTTATATAGTTCACATCTGACAGATCGGTTCTAGTATCATAATCACTAGTATAACGTTCTTCAATATTTGGATCACCATGATGTATTATTTGGCCACAAAGGCCGTAGTTACTATTATAAGATTTTTTTGCATTGGAAAAAAGTGACCAAGATGTTGTATTATTAATAATATTACTCATATAATTATTTATTATTTATGGAGAACTCGTAAACGGAGGTACCTTACCTAATAATTTTATATTGTTAGATGTCAGTAGTATTTCTTTCCACCTAGCAAAGTCTTCCTCCGTGTATCTAAACTGATGCCAATCATGTATATTACTATACCAAAATAGTTTAGATGATGTATCATTCTTAATAATATTATTAAGTGTAATAATATCACTAACCGCATCTATTCTTATGTATTCTTTATCAATTTTGTTATATGCTTGAATAAAATCATCCCATTTATCTTGTATATTCAAATATTCAAGTTGCTCGTATAACACATTATTTGCTTCTGATAGATGTCTACCTTCGCCCATTGCAAACCATACATCTGAATTAATGTCTTTTTTATAGAATTTTGCAACATCTGTTAGATTTCTAATTTTTGGGTACAGAAAATCAAAATACATTCTAAAGTCCAATGCAGTTGGAACAACATCAATATACGTCATTTTGAAATCTCTTCCTGGCTCCCAATCCATACACGCTTGGTATACACATTTAAGTCCACCACACACACTAATATAATGTGTTGCATCAGATGGTATTACATCTTTAAGTGTTTCAGTATTAGTCAAATAAACATTATTATACAATAATGAATCATCATAATCGGGTTCTTTACGATGATTATGTATACTGTCTGGATTAAATTCTGCTACTATATCCCTTTCGTATATTGATCGTCTGGTATCTGTATGTAAAGCATACACAACTCGTTCTCCCATACGTATATTCAAATCAAAGAATTTACTTTGATAACGCCAAGAACTGAATACTTCAGATAAGTCACTGGTTAAATAAGATTTACTAGGGCGAGGTTCACATACCAAAATGTATTGTGGACTGAACTTCTCAACCAGTTTTTCAATGAACTCATTAGGAGAATATTTAAATGCTCCGGGTTTCATATAATACAAAAATCCTGATATAACTATGCAATCAAAATTATCATCAGTGTCTCTTTCTATCATCTCCATAATATCATCATTAAATATATTGATATTATCATCGTCTTGATACAAAATATTTGCGTATTCTACAGCACCAGTATCATTATCTATTCCGTGTAGCGTATACTGGTGATCAGTTAGGAATTCATTAATTCTAGAATGTCCACACGCTATATCTAGAATATTAGTACAATCATGATCCATTATAAAGTTTGCCATATGTTCAAACATTGGATTTGCATTCTGGTTTCCCAGATAATTAAATTTGTATTGAGCCATCAATTGTTTTTTATTATATTCAGTTATTTCATTTTGAACTGAGTCTGTATATGGTGCTGATGGTAACGGTATTTGTAACTTTTTATCAGGCCTATTTTTACTAATTTTCTTATAGATTTCATCTATTAATCTGTTTGCCAATGAAAAAATATCATTGCCATTTTCTATGTAAGACAATGTATATGAATTTTTATTATCGTGTCGAGGATTATCATTATCTAAGAACATGAATGTGCACCATTGCCAGACAACATCGTGTATCATCTGATGATAAGAATATTTGGAAATAAAATCAAAATCAATATTTGTCAATTCGCCATCGGTTGATAGTACAAAATTGCTCATATTACTATCATAACAATAGTAACAATCCTCATGTTCGTCAATAGATGAATAATAGGTATTAATAACATACCTAACAAACTTGTTATTAATATCATCAATATCTATTATTGCATCTGAGTATAATAAATTTTCAACGTTCGGAGCATCGATGTAACGATAAACTTCGACACGGCACCAGTCATTTTCAAATTCAATTGGCTCAAGTACAGCAAAACTATTTGTCAAATATTGTTCTGCTAACTTGTAATTATTTTTTGCAATTTTTTTAGATATACCGGTATATATTTTTATTTTAAAATGATTACCAACAAGTGTTGTATTAAATTCTCTACTCTTATAAGCATATAGATCGTTATTTCCCCCTATCAGAAGTATGATATCATCTACCAATGAATCAACAATGTCATCCATTTGTTGTTTTGCAACAGAATCCAATTCATATATTCTTTTATTTTTAAATTCAGATAGTACAAATTCAATGATACATTCACGAAGAGTATAATCAATATGGATAAACATCTATCTAAATCTCATGATCATCGTCGCCGCCAGAATATTGTTCAACAGTTGATGGGCTAGTTCTGAGTCTTGCAGGCATACTAGAAACAAATGTACGATCTAAGATTTCTTTCTTTGTTGGAACTATAATATCGATAGATTCGAACCAGTCTGCTAACGGCCCCTTGAATGTTTCGGAAAAATTCTTGCCTCTTCTAATATCATATTGCGTATAAAACGTTTTAAAGTCATGGTGTAATTTTTCAGTTTCAGATGTATTCTTATGAGGAGTCTTTACTATATCTAGATAATCAATAAGTCTTGCAATATTAGCTTTTTCGATGTCGCCACATAATTTTTGTGCACGTTCTCCTAAAAACCAATCTTGTAATTGTTCTTTGTATATAGATTTCAATTCTGGAGGCAGAATAGCAGCACTTTGGAATGATGGGAATCTAAGTATATTTAAACTCAACATCGGTGCCCTGTGTCCCCATTTTTCTTTTAGATCTAACATTTCATCTAAGAAATCAGTTATTGTCGGCAAGCATAATGAATTAATTGTCATCATCATGTGCATTCCGGCATTTGTTTCATTCATAACACGATCCATATTATTTTTCCATAGATCATAGTTTAGCCCATCACGAATATATTCAGCAGCATCTTTTGTCGCTTCTGCTGATGTATATATATATAATTTTTTTATAAACTGTGCCTTTTCAATTAGTTTGTCTAATACCTTAGGTGAATCAGGCGAAAGATTACTATTAATAGCAAATCTCATTTCAGAATCTTGATTAGCTTCGAACCAATCAAATAGTTTCCAAGTACCAGTGTGCATTATTGGTTCGCCACCAGTCAATCTAATTTCATCCAATGTTTCAGATAATTCATCATCCCACCATTTATGAAAGGCTTGGATATATGGATTATCTTCTTCTCTCTTGGTTGGAGGTTCAGCCCAGGGAGCGTTTGTTTCAAAGTGTCCGCGGCCATCACTCTGAATATCAACATATGGTCCATATGTATTAATATCTTTTACCCACGCAGTGCTGAATGTAGGATTACAATAACTACATTTGAGATTGCATGCTCTATCAAACGATATTTCAAGTGTTGTCAGTGTCGGATTATCATCCCATTTCGCCGACACACTTTCTAAAATTTTATCTTCTGGAACTGTTTCTGTTTTGAAGGTACGATCACTGATGTGATTTTTTCCCATATCTTCAATTTTCCAACAATATTCGCATTCACTGGGACGATCACCATTAAGCATCATTTTACGCAACTTTTTCTTATGCATAGTATTATGAATTGCGGATGGATTATCTTTCAATTCTTCCAAAGGAATTTTATGACTAGGGGGATGATGGCAACTTGCAGTTTGGCCGTGGCCTAACCAAATAGTTGCATTGTACCATTTTGCAGCACAATAACTATCACTTATAGTATCAATTACACGTTCTTTGAATTGGTGTAGTGTTTCGCCATTTTTAAAGTCTCTTGCCATGATTTTCCTCATATTCTTCTTTAGATTCATTCCAAAATTCAGTCATTTCTGGAAACGTATCTAAAAAGTTTTTACCACGCCTACGATCATACTCAGTAAAGTATTCATAGAATTTAATAATATTTATACTTAATTGTTCATCACTCATGTTTATTCCTTGTTTTGCCCAAGATAAATCTCGTTCAAGTTTTAGGACTTCGTAATTTTTAAACCCATTATATGATATATTATAATCCTCATTTGACAGTACATTCTGTTTCATAAAGTTGATATTGTCTTGTATCATATCAAGTAGCATATCGTCTGCTAATTGAATTGTCATCCAGTCTGGAAAGCGTAAGTATGGAATATCAAACCATATTCTCTGTCTTTTTTTTCGTATAAACGGTGGGTGAACATATCCATTATGGTCTGGTGGTTGAAATGAAAAGTCATCTTGGTTATCATAACCAAACTCTTCTCTTAAATCTAATATCATTTGTAAGAATCCCCTTAAATTTGGAATACTTAGTAAATTAAATGTGTTAATAAATGATATTTCAGTGCCACTAGTCTCTCTTAGAAATCTTCGACAGTTTTCATACATTGTATCAAAGTCTAGTCCGTCACGTAAGTATTCTGCTTGCTTACCCACACTGTCAACACTTACAAATAAACTAAAGTGTTTACAAGCAGGTGCTACATACCAATTATTACCAGAATCTGAATTAAATTTATCTGGATCTTCCCATACTCTAACTTCTTCTAGTGTTTTTATCTTTTCTATAAACCTATCAAACAGTTTTGGATCCGGCGGTGACATATTAGATGTGATGCTCAAGTCTAATGAAGAATTGGGATTACTATTCACATAATCTAAAATCTTAAATGTATTTTTATCCATAAGAGGTTCGCCGCCTGTCATACGAAAGACTTTCAAATCCTTGTATACCACAGGGAACCATTCCCAAAACGCAGAAACGTATGGGTTATCCTTTCGTGCAACATCAAGTGGCATCCAACCCGCTTTTTTTAATGTAGGAATATCATTATGTACTGTTCCACTAGCAAATTTAAAATTACCGTGTTTTTTAATATCGTCTTCCCAGGCGGTGCTCAAGTGTGGTGCACAATAACTGCATTTAAGATTACATGCTTGATTAAAATTAACTTCTACATATCGTGGAGTAATTTTGTGATCGAATGGATTATTAACTACTTCATTCCACGCTTCTTGTGCCCACCATTCACTTGAACGATAATGCCGATCACTCAATCGTCCACCCGACGGTGCATCCGGCGCATCTTCTACATTCCAGCAATACTGGCATCCGGCAGGTCTTTCACCGTTTAACATTTGCTTGCGCTCTTGCATTTTAAACTCAGTGTTATGTAGTGCGCCCACATCTTTTTTTAGTTCATTTAATGGAATTGAGTGTGTTGGTGGGTGATAGCAACTGTGGGTTCTACCCTGAGGTAAATGTAAACTTACTTGTAACCATTTGGCCATACACATTGATGCCGATATCTTGTTCAGTGATTCTCTCGCATCAATTGCTTCGTCTTCATATTGTCCCATTTATATACTCTTATCTTTTTTATTTTTCATTTGTTCTTTCTTAGCCTTAGCAGTACCCTCTCTGCCCAGTATCCGATCAATGCTGAAAAGATTACTGCAATTAAAATAATATCCATGTTTAGTATTTTCTTTTTGCTACTTCATCTACTGGTTTATACAATAATCTGATTTTCTTAACCATAATTATCGTACGGTGTATAATATTATTTGTCCCAACCGGTTGATTTTTCAGTTGCCAGTGGATTCCATACACGTTTGGGATTTACGTATACTAATTTAAAAAAGTTTGACATTTCTACAGTTGGATCACATAATTCCATTCCCAACTTATCTACTAGACTGTCTCCCAATTCTAATGTTTTATCATATAATAAGTCAAAATCAGTTTCAGAATCATCCGATACAAACTGTGGATATATTTCGTTATGAAAATATGATTTGAACCAATCATAGTCACTAATACTTTCAGCAGTAAAATTACCATCAAAATTTATATTATAACACCCTAATCGTGCTCCGTATATTGACCATAGCCCATTTTCTATATCTGCCCCAATGTTACACCAGGTAAGTAATCTATGATAATTCTTTGGCCAAACTTTAGTTTTAAATTTAGAGGGATCAATAATTTTGCCTTCATCCAGAGACATCTTAACACCTTCTCGGAATCCGCTACGAAACGCTTGGAATGGAGATCCACTGTTGAATATCATTGAATAAGTATTATTCATTTGCTTGTAATCTAAGTCCCAGCAGAAATCTAGTTTCTTAGTTTCATTATCTGCATTTTCATGTGTCTTCATATCTAATACAAGTTTAACAGGCCAACATTTAATGCCACCGTTGCCATATACTAGGCCATTGGTTAAATTCTTTGCTCCCCAGGATATGACACTGCGGCTTAAATCTGTATTCTCAGGAAAATTCAATACAAGATCAAAGAATTTTTTGTCAACAATATTATCACCATCAATAGTTATAAATCTGTCTGTATTACTAGCACGTGCACAAGCTTTATGTGCGTTGTCAAATCCTTTAACTCCATCAATACGTTTTGCTTGTGGATATTTTTTTAATAAGTCAGCATAATGTTCTTCTTTGTTGGGTTCATCATAGCTAAGATAAAATATATCTAAGTGTTTTATGGTAATTGTAGTCATGCTATTCTTTTATCCTCCAGTGAGTAAGTTTTTAATAATTCTTGAGTTATATACATACTTATCTTGTTATATTTATGTTGGTAATCAATTAGATATCTTTCGCCAGAAATTAAATTTTCATAGTTTAAATTTATTGTGTCAATAATAAAATCTGGTTCTTCATATAATGTAACATAAAAATTTTGATTAAGTCTTTTTAGCAACTCAGTTTGACCTAAAATATCTTCAACTAATTGAAATGAAAATCCTCTGTATGTAATGTCAATCATAATAGTAGGCTCTTTATGTATTTCTAATTTTTTTGTAAAGTTATTTTTTATAGATATAAGTTTTTTGCTATCTTTACGAACAATGTGGTAACTCATTGTGTCATTTTTATAAATGATATGATAATCATCTATGTTCGTAGTCCCATCTAAGAAAATACTAATGTCAGATGTTCTGAAATATACATATATATTTTCACTGTCTTGTATTATACGGTTTTCAATTGATTGGATATTCCCAGTAGTATCAAAATATACTATCTTACAATCATCTAAATTATTTGAATTATTTACGCACTCAAACATAGAAAATGTCCTCATACTTTTTAATAATAGTATCTGTAAGCCAATCCTTTTCTACATAATGAAACGGCAATAATAGTTCCTGGTTGTTAACGAAAATTCTCAAATCATCTGTTACATAACTTGGTAGTGTTTTATTCCAATTAGAGGATATACTTTTTTTTGGTATATCTTGTACATAACTTTTCATATGTATAAATTTAAGCACTGGAATGTCAGTATTAATAGAATCTATTTGTAGCAACTTTGCAGCAAGAGAAAATGCAACATCTGCACTTATCCAATCCTGTCCTTGATCATTCAAAAATATAGTATAATAATAGTTCCAATTTTCCATAATATCTTGTACCAAACGGAAATAACTGAATGACTTTGTAGATTTGTTAAAGTAAGTAAAATTACTATATACATCAGGTAAATCACAAGATGTGAACTTTTTACGATAGTAATCACTTGTTATGGGTTGGTCTCTAAATGTTCTTGGGTTTGAACATAAGCACAGATCATATTTGTTTAAAATATCCCACCAATGATCAACTGATGCAGTGAACAACTGGTCTGAATCAAGTATAATAGTTTGGTCAAATGGCGACATATGAATATACTTCCATTTGTTTTCTATTTTCCATTTAGAAGATAACGCATCATCATCCCAGGGTATATCAATAACGTAATCAAATACATCAAAATGCTTTTGTTCCAATCTGTCATTTGTTGTATTATCAACACATAAACATACAGAATTCACATCTTGCGTTGCCTTAATGCTCAACGCTAATGCATATGCCATACGTAAATAATCAACATCAGAATTTTGTGCAATTATAATATAACCTTTACTCATTTACAATCACCGTATTCAAAGAAATTATCTATATGATTCAGAATGCTTTGTTTGTTCATAATATGCAAATCAGATTGTTGAAGTCTGACCATGTTTTTGGATTTTTTATTCATCGCAGTTAACATTAATATATTAGCAGGTCCATCAATTCTAAAAATTTTATCTGTATCAAAACTATTCATTAATCGATGCATGGGCAATTCCGGCACAGTATCATTACTACCATTGGTAATAATATGCAATGCTATTGAAAATGTATGATCATTTCTGTATAACTTTATATTACATGAGTATCTTATATAATACCACTGCCAATTATTTTTTATGATATCAACCAATTTAAATAATGTTTTAGAAAATTCACTCTTTCGAAAGTAAAGTATTGTTGCCCAATACATATCAATACTAGTATCAGATATTTTAGTAATATCATTTTTAGTATCATTACTAATATCAGAGTAATTCTTAGTAATCATAAAATCATTTTTACTTCCCCATACACCATCTAATACATTGGTCATGGCAAAGTAATCGCAATCGATTACTAGAGTTTCATCATATGGTGATAAGTCATATACATTGCCTCTATTAGTATTGATAAATTTAGCTGGTTCTTTATTACTATGAGTGTCATGATACATACGCATAGTAGAATCTTTAGGGACTGGTATTTTTATAACTCTATCAAAATACATATCAACTAATTCTTTATTATCTGATAATGATTCTTCATCTGTAATTAAACATATTTCATCAAATCCAGACAAATTTCTTCTAGCATAGCCTGCACTTGCACATGCTATCTTTACATAATCAATATATCCATTGTTGTGTGAAAATATTATTATACCATTCATTATATTTCTAATGCTACCTTAATATTAGATGAACTACGCAATTGTTCATACTGTATATAAAAGTCATTGATTGCTTCAAAATATTTACTAGATATGGTTTCCAATAATTTACTAATATCATTTATTTTTATAGGCAAATTATTCCTATCAAGAACAACGATACTTGTCTTGTTATTTTGTACTGCATAGTTTAAGAACCCAATAAGTTCCTGAGTAATATCAAACGATCCACCATTTTCATGATGTATTAGAATACTAGAAACTTTATCTTGCATAACCTTTTTATTTAGGTTAAATGTTCGCATCGTATTTCTATACGATAATATATCTTCCAAATCATCCATTGCATAATTCCACTATATTAATACTATCAATAATAGCATAACAAGGTTAAAATGTCAATACTAATTTAAAATAATTAACTGTTTATTTCTGAGATATAAGATAGTATGCTATAAATTGGCATTTCAGTAACAACTCCCAAATTACTACTGTGTGCATCATCCGCTCTTTTTTGTGAAATTCTAACAGATAGTTCACCAGATACAAATGGTCCATTTGTAGTTCCTATTGGATCAGTATCTAATACACCTGCGCCGCAATAATAATCACTGTATTCATTATATCCATTATATCCATTATATCCATTATTACCGCCAATTGTGTCACAATTGGTTAATGTCAAATCTATTTCTATACCGCCATTATCTGAAAGTTTTGCATAAATCGTAACAGAATTACCAAAGAAACTTGGACTTTCTAATTCAGAATAAACACGTGTGTAAATAGTTTGCCATTCTGTAGTTAGTCCGTTAAATCCAGGTCCGGGCAAACCAATCTGATTAGAAGAAACAGTTTCGGAATGTTTAATGATTACAACGCCGATTGAGTTAAAAAGATTATACCAAGCAATACTAGGAATATATAATAGTGCACTGTCTATCAATAATTCTGCAGAAATTCTAATATCACCGCCTGCATTAAAGTGCCATCTTCGTGCATCATCGGTATCAAATGAAGTTTTAAATACCATGTTCTTGCCAATATTTGAAGTTAGCCATATCATATCTGGATCTGAAATTTCAGTAGGATTTCCATAAGTCTGTAATACACTAGACACGTTATTCTGTAGTGACATTTTTCCTATATCAGATTGAAGTTTATTTTGCCTAATAGTTTTTATATCTGCTTCGATAGTATCTTTATGATAAACTATATCATCAAGTGTTTCAAAATCACCTTCATATATATTAGCAGGAGTTGTAAGTTCTGTTCCTTGATGTGATGCTGCAAAAGTTATAGCGTAAAAAAGGTCCATCCAGTTTTTCTTCATTAATCTTTGTCCTTTGTTGACATGATTAACAAATAATTGATTTTGACCATAACCTGCATCGCCTGCACCAATACCAACGATTTCATTAATATCATTTGCTAACAAATTAAAATCATCAGATGTGAATTGGCTACTTAGGGGATAACTTTGCGGGGACATCCACCACTCCTTAATTTACTTGAATTGTTATGGTATAGTCTATGATAATTGTTCTATTAGATGATAATAAAACAGGGTGAAATGTAACATGAGTCAACATTGTTGTTTTTGATTCATCCATAAATCTGTCACTGGTAACACCAGACATAAGACCAATTTCATCTATAGTAAAAGCATTTGTACTCTGTGTATCAGGTGAACTATCTGTTTCGGGCAACGATAAACTTGGATCAACTGTTTTAACTGCTTCTTCATATGCAGAGTGGTTTACTTCAACTGAACATACAATCTTTGCAGTATTTTCTGGAACTGATTCTATGCTATCCATTGCTTGGCCTGCATAGTATACAGTATTAACAGTTTCTTGTTCATACATCTTTGAATAAAGTGTAGAATTACTTGACGTTATGGGTAATTGATCATAGTTACCAAAAACTCTAGGTGCACGATATTCTAATGTAGAAGTAGAATTGCTACCTCCATTACCGAAAGCCATCCAATTTACTATCGGAGGAGCACCAGCAGAGTTTACACTTGTTGGTTTGCCTGCTAAAGCAGATGCAAGAATATAAGCCATATTACCTGGGTGAATAGCATTCTTTTTTTCTAAGAGTACTTTTCCAGTATCTTTATCATATATTTTTACTTTACCAATTATCTGGGATGTTACATCATCATTAAACATTTCGGTCTCTCTTCTTTGTTATATCAGAACTTAAAGTATTTATCATTTTAGTTATATACGTATTATATTTTATGCTTATCTGCTTGTTCTGTCATAAATTGTATCGTTTCAATAGCCGATACTATATGTACAGTATCACCGACTTGTATATCTAAGCATGTACCGTTGAATAATCCACGCTCATTAATTTGTAATACACTTCCATCTTTTTTATTATAATGCATAAACTCTATTTTCTTATCAGTATTTTCAACTATGATTAGATATACTGTATTTTCTTCCGCATATCTAAATTTCGATTCATCTGAAATCTCAATATTACGGTAGCCATGTTCACTAGTAACTGCAACCACAGTATCAGTATCGACACTATGCATAAAGTGGCCTCTCCCAAATGTATCATATACTATAAATGAACGTTTGTCAATGACTGAATCTCCGATCCCATCTACAACACTCGAATCATATTCATCTACTCTTACAATAGCAGACTCTAAAATTCTACTATCTACAACGCCAGTATCAATTCCACCTTTCTCAGCAGTAACATCATATGGTTGGCGTAACAATGCGCCTTGATCATATTTGCCATCTTCGATATTTGGATGCTCATCGTTTGGTGCCACGCCGCCATCATATGTTTTATAATTATATCTACTATAGCCGCCGCCCAAGTCAATTCTTAAATTCACATGATGAAGGGCATCTACATCTGCGATAACTGGTTCATTTAAAGGATAAATTCTATCAATGTTTCTAAGTTTAACATGATATGGTTTTGCTTCCATTACATACTCAATTGTATCATCAAAAGTATCATGTTGGTAAATCGCATACTGTCGTAACGGTTTATTCATTAGTTTTAAGTCAATATAACTTGTTTTGAATAACCAGTCTGGATGTTCTTTTTCAGTATAAGTATATGACAACATATCAAAGAATAAATCTTTAATGACATCATTACTTGAATATGAATAAATCATATTAATCAATTCATGTATTTGCACATTAATAACATTAGTATAATACTGCGAAATAGAACCTGAATTTCCAGTCTGTCCTGGTAATACAATATTATTGAAATTTATATTCAATGCGCCGCCAATCTTGTTAACCATAGTAATTTCTTCTGGCGATCCATAACCAAAGTAAACCTCTTCATATTCTGGATTAACTATGCCAAAAGAACGAATACCAGAATTAAACATACTAATCATATCAATATCTCGGGTATTACTTAGATATTCAAATTGAGTTATTTCTTTGTAATCTGGATGTTTGTACCAATCTATTGAATTGAAAATGTAATGGTCTAACTTAATATAATCTGCATAAAAAGGATATTCTGTCTCTAGTAATTTAGTATCCAACATTCCATTAATAATTGATGCAAAATTAGTTCTAGCCTTTGATAAATTTTTATACCAAGAATTAGAGATCGCGCCCACTTGATAAACTCTGACAACATCACCTAATATAACATTGAATGTGTTATTAATTCTTAATTCGGTGCCGTTTAGACTAAAGTTTGTAAGTTCCAAAAACTCATTATTAACTGAAATTGCAAGATCGTCCAACGTTAAGTCAAGTAAGAAATCAATTGAAAGTAATGCGCCATCATTGTCTAAATTGGGATAATCGATTATAATTTGTTTTAAATTTTCAATTTTAGAATCTGCAATACTATTTTTGAAATCTTCCAAGTAACTTTGCATAATAGGTTTGCTAGATTCACGTGATAATAATTCCCAATCAAGGTGTCTATCTTGATTATTTGATTTAACGCTATATTCAGTTACTACATCAATTATACCATCAACATTCCTATTATTATTATTATTATTAATAATAATAGTATTGGTATTAATTGGTAAAAATTTATTTTCTATCTGGCTAGACTCAATTATCATCTTAATTTCATCTGTGCTATATTCTTTTTCATAGCGTGGCAATGTGCCAATTGATGACCAATAATAAAATGTAGTTACTTCTTTATTCTTAACTGGATCCCATTCTTTTTCTTGATTGAACCAAGTAATACCAACAGGAAGTACATTGTTCTTAACCCATTGCTTGATCTCTACTACCGAACCGTCAACAATTTTACCCCAGTTACGCATTGCATACTCAACCGAGATATTGCCATTGGCATCACCATAATCATTGTATCTATAAAAACGTGTGCTAGTAGTATCCCACCAAATTTCACCTAAATGTTCTTCTAACCACAAATCGTTACTTAGATATTCATCATACTTAGCAGGATCATTCCAATCTACATAATCAATATCTTTCATGACTTTGCCAGGTAATTTTAAGTTTAGCGGATCATACAATGTATGAATTATATGTTCTTCTCCATCTGTTACGATAACTCTGTTAACATTGCTAACATCTACTTCATTTGCTTTTCTATTAACAATTTCAATATTACCAATCGCGGTTCTATTCAGTACTGCCCAATCGTTTAGACCGGGATATGAGTCTGCCCATATTTTACTAGCAGTATTTAATCCTAAATCATTATAGAATTCATCAAATGTCGCACCATTATATCCTGGAGTAAATCTAACTGATTTCCATCTCATAACTTTAAAGTTTGCATTACTGGTAACACTGGTATATTCTGTGTAAAACCCTATCTTGTCTAACAAATTTTGAGAAGTGCCAGCAAAAGATAATTGTAATGCCGGACTTGTTATAATGAAACGTCCATCAGATGATATACTTGCTGTTAACGTAGATGATTGTTGATTAATTGTATCTCTAAATGTAAGAAGTGATGAATTTGTTAGACCCGAAGTTAAATATTCCCCTTCGGATATTCCTAAATCAGTTAATGGATCACCGAGTGTATTTGCAATTGTTGCTTTAAATTCATCTCCTGATATTAACAATCTATTGTTAAATGATTTTGATGCAACCAAATCAGTTTCAAGTGACAATATAGAATTTATATCATCTATCATGGAATCAAACATACTAGAAGTTATAGTAGTTAAAGTGTACCCCAAACGTAACATAGAGCCAGCAACAACTGATTCTTCTATTGTTAGGCTTTCACCAAGTGATGTTACTTTTAATTTGCCGCCCTCAACTTCTGCACTAATATCCGAGATATTTAAATCATTTATCTGTTGTGCAATACTATTAGCAGTAGGATCTAATTCTGATCGGTAGGTAGTACTAGGGAAACCAAATAAATTAAACTCAAATCCACCAAGTTCCATCGTATCCAATAGCGTAGATATAACCAATTTGTTAGAAACAATACTAGCACTGACATCTGCTTGCGAATCTATCTCTGCTGC
>Ga0206129_10000411_pt1 | contig 68472 bp, 69 predicted proteins | sample Helgoland_Spring_8_FD_148616 | JGI IMG/M metagenome (GOLD analysis project Ga0206129, IMG submission 148616) | Pelagic subsurface seawater microbial communities from Kabeltonne, Helgoland, North Sea - Helgoland_Spring_Bloom_20160502_2 | ecosystem: Environmental > Aquatic > Marine > Epipelagic ... | reverse complement strand
CGATCATTTAGGCAATGTGCTCGACGGCGACGAAATTCTCTACATCATTGCCCGCGACCGTCTGCGTCAAAATGTCGAATTTGGCGGTGTTGTGGGCACCCAAATGAGTAACCTCGGATTGCAGTTGGGGCTCGATGCGTTAGGTGTGCCGTTTACGCGCACGCCTGTCGGCGACCGCTATGTCATGCAGGAGATGATTAAACGCGGTTGGAGTCTGGGTGGTGAATCTTCGGGTCATGTTATCTGCTTGGATTTATCGAGCACAGGCGATGGCATTATCTCTGCGCTGCAGGCGTTAGCCGCAGTGGTCAACGGCGGTAAGTCTCTGGCAGAGCTGCGCACACAAATGAGTAAATTACCGCAGAAGATGGTCAATGTGCGCATTAGTCGCGGCGTCGAGCTTGTCGGCAATTCAGCGATAGCGAGTGCTGTGCAGCAAGTCGAAGCCGAATTAGGTAAGCGCGGCAGGGTGCTTCTGCGTCCATCTGGCACGGAGCCTGTCCTGCGTGTGATGGTCGAAGGTGAGGACGCCTCGGACGTCGCGCGCCTCGCCGAACAGCTCGCACAAGCGGTAAGAGACGTTGCAAGAGACCCGCATCTTGGGTAGACTTGCCGCCCGTTTCAATTGAGCTGGCGCCTGATTTAAGGCGGCGAGGCAGAGTCAACGGAAGTGAGTTGAAGGAGCCTGAACCATGCGTCGTAGAGTAGTTATTGGCAATTGGAAAATGCACGGCTCTCTCGAGTCGACCGCAGCCCTGCTAGCTGGTTTAGATTTAAGCAGCCTAGACCCGGAAGTCGAGGTCGCGGTTTGCCCTACTAGCCTGCACATCGCAGTGGTCGCGAAGCGGCTGAGTACAGATGCGAGGCTCGCGCAGGTTAAAGTTGGCGCGCAAAACGTCAGTGACGCGGTATCGGGTGCCTTCACAGGTGAAATCGCAGCCGACATGCTAACTGACTTCGGAGTTAGTTTCGCATTAGTCGGCCATTCGGAACGACGAGAGTTGTTCGGCGAAAGCGACGAGTTGGTCGCAGCCAAGGCCGCTGCGGTGATCAGTGCAGGGATAACGCCGGTTGTGTGCGTAGGCGAGACACTCGCGGAACGACAAGCGGGCGCAACAGAATTAGTCGTGCTACGGCAGCTTAACGCGTTAGTGCAACGAATAGGCATCGAAGGCGTCGGGCAATGCATCGTCGCTTACGAGCCAATTTGGGCAATAGGCACTGGCGAGACAGCATCGCCCGCTCAAGCTCAAGAAGTACACGCAGCACTTCGTGCGCGGTTGCAGCAGTTAGACGCCGACCTCGCCGAGAAGACGCCAATCCTTTACGGAGGTAGCGTCAAAGCAAATAACGCAAGTGAGTTGTTTGCCCAGCCCGACATTGATGGCGGGTTAGTAGGAGGAGCCTCCTTAAAAGCGAATGAATTTAACGCGATCTGCGCAAGCGCCTAAAACGACTCTTTGTGGTTGTAACAGGCCCTCAGACCAGAAGCTGATACTAGTAAGAGTATAGAAATGGAATCAATCATCGTTATAGTGCACGTCGTGGTGGCGGTAGCCATCGTTGGGCTCGTCTTGCTTCAACAAGGCAAAGGCGCCGATGCCGGCGCTTCTTTCGGCTCAGGCGCCTCACAAACTGTGTTCGGCTCGTCGGGCTCGGGCAACTTCCTAGTCCGCGCGACAACTGTCTGTGCAACAATTTTTTTCGTCACCAGCCTCTCATTGTCGCTTGTGGCAAAGAATCAAACTGGCTTTGGAACAACCTCTGGCATGCCAGTTGTTAATCCAGAGCTTCTAGAAACTCTGTCTACCAGCCAGCAGTCTGATCTTCCTCAGTTGGACGAAGAAATGCCGGCAGTGGAAGACAGTCAGGCAGATGTTCCGACTCTGCCAACTGGCGATGATCTCTAGCGTTCGAGTCGAACCTAGGCGATAATGCGCGCCGGTTAAAGGAACCATCTACTCTCTGTAAAAAGAAGGTAGCGTAAGAAAAAGTATTGCGGACGTGGCGGAATTGGTAGACGCGCTAGCTTGAGGGGTTAGTAACTTCGGTTGTGGGGGTTCAAGTCCCCCCGTCCGCACCATTATTTTGTAATGTGTGCAAAAACAGAGCTTTGATATCTTAGTAGATCTCAAGGCTCTTTTTTTGCGTGGAGCTAATACTCCGAAAACCTCCCGTCCTCTTCAATCGCTGAATAGTCAGCGGCGATATTTCCCGCGCGTGTTTCGATGTGCTGTGTCATCGATGGATGAGAGAATATATAGAAGCGCTCTGCAAGCATGCACTCATAAACCCACTGCGCGAGCGCGTCGGGTGCAATACCGCTCTCGATTACTGCGGCGAAGCCAGATACACCAGGATCGAACGCCTGCTTGTCGCTAGCCGATTGCTGTGCGAGTGAAGGCTTGTTTATGCCTGCGTTGTGAATATCGGTTCGCACCCATGCCGGACACAAGACGCTCACCCCGATGTTCTCAGCCTGCAGGTCTTGTCTAATTGATTCGCTGTAGCCCACCACTGCGTACTTGGTAGCATGATAGGGTGACATTGATGGCCCCGCGATATGCCCCGCCATAGACGCGGTGTTTATGATGTAGCCACCTTCGCCATGCGATTTAATCAGGGGCACGAAAACCTCGACGCCGTAGACTACGCCCATTAGGTTGATGTCTACGATCCAGCGCCAGTCTTCGAGCGGGATGCTACCAGGTTTTCCGGCGAGGCTAACGCCGGCGTTATTAATAACGATATGAACCTTGCCGAACCGTTCGACAGTAAAGTCGGCGGCACTCTTGACCGACTCAGCCTTCGCCACATCGCAGACTATTGTCTCGACATCGAACCCGCTCTCCGCAAGCAATGCCTTTGCTGTGTTTAATCGCTGTTCATCGATATCTGCTAGAACCACCTTTGCGCCGTGTCCTGCAAAAACTTTGCCTAGAGAAAGCCCAATGCCATGGCCACCGCCGGTAATAAATACAACTTTGTTCTGGATTGTGTTCATGTTTGTGCCTTTATTTAGTTTGCTACCGTTTTCAGTCTAGCGTTTTTCGCCGAGGGAGTTGGGGGAAATGCCGAATGTTTGTTTGTTCTATTGATCTTACGAGTTCGTCTTGAGATTGGTTCTTTTGCTCTCTCGCCATAGACCGGCTTTACTTTCTATACTGCCACCATAATCTGCGAGGAAACACATGACAATTAAACTCTATCACTGCAAACGCTCACGTTCGCTAAGGCCACTTTGGACGCTCGAAGAAATGGGATTGGACTACGAGTTAATCACTATGGAGTTTCCGCCGAGACTCACCTACGAAGGTTATCTGGCGATCAATAACCTAGGTACGGTACCAACGCTTGTCGAAGGCGATGTGACGCTCACTGAGTCGACCGCTATGGCACTTTACCTCGCGGAAAAACACGGGCCGACGAATTTGACGCTTGGCCCATCGGATCCCGATTATGGCTTGTTCTTAAATTGGCTGCATCGAAGCGATGCGACGCTCACATTCCCGCTAACGCTGGTGCTGCGATATACCCAGCACGAACCCGAGGAGCGCAAGAATCCGCAGGTAGTCGAAGACTACACTAAGTGGTTTTTCTCGCGGCTTCGTTCGGTTGAGACTGCTCTCGAGGACCGTGAATACCTTTGCGCTGATCGGTTTACGCTTGCAGATATAAGCATCGGGTTCTCGCTCGTGTTTGCTGAGTCGCTCGGATTGGCAGATAATTTCAAAACTAATACGACGCGTTATTTAGCCATGCTAAAGCAGCGTCCGGCATTCCAGCGCGCATACAATTTATAGCTCAGGTTAAAGCAATAAAATTTGCCCCAAAAAATTGCCTACAAAACCGCATAGGGAGAATAAAAATGGGAATCACTGTAACGCCGTCTGGCCAAGCGTGTGGCGCATCGATAACAGGAGTGGATCTATCTCAACCACTTTCAGAGGAGCAGACAGCCGAAATACGCGCGGCATGGCTCGAGCATAAAGTGCTGAGTTTTCCCCATCAGTCTATGACAGACGATGACCTCGAGCGTTTCACTCTTTCGTTCGGCGCATTTGGAGAGGATCCCTTTATCGCGCCGATTGAGGGCCGAAAAAACATTATCGCTGTGGAACGGAGGGCGGACGAGAAGGCGCCGCTATTCGCAGAAAACTGGCACACCGACTGGAGCTTTCAAAAAGCACCGCCGGCTGGAACATGTCTTTACGGAATAAAAATACCTTCGAAAGGGGGTGATACATTATTTACGAATCAGCAAAAGGCATGGCATGACATGCCGGCATATCAGCAGGAGAAATACCGTGATCTTGTCGCCATACATTCTGCTAAGTCGGCGTATTCTCCAGAGGGCATGTACGGAAAAGAAGATCAGGCGAGTGATCGCAGCATGAATATCCGGCCCTCGGACGATGCACGCAAACTGCAAACACATCCGCTTGTGCACAAACATCCCGAAACAGGCGTCGAAGGCTTTTACAGTTGCCTCGGTTATATAGTTGGTCTGGTCGACAAAACAGAAGAGGAGGCCTTCACGCTTCTCAAAGAACTAAGCGACTGGCAGGGCAAGAAAGAGTTTGTTTATACCCATAAATGGCAGTCACAGATGCTAGTTATGTGGGACAACCGCGCGTTGTTGCACAGAGCAACGGGGGGGCATGAGGGAGAGGACAGGCTGCTGCATCGCACCACTATTGCCGCGTACTAGTGCGAAAGCCGCGCTGCTTTCTATAACTCTCGAAGGCAGCACGTTTTCTCGATTACTTCTGCGGGCAGACTAAAAACTTCTTGCCTGTGGATTTTGAGTTGTACTGCGCAACGATGTCAGCGTCTAGCGCCTCAGCAAGAGAGATTTCGTTAGTGTAGTGGCTGGCGAATGTTGTTTTCATTTCAGTCGCAACGCGCGTACGTAAACGAGTCGCCACTTCTTGGCCGACACGCGCTAAGAAATTTGGCAACAACCAGCCGCCAACTCCCCAAGCCATGCCATAGCCACGGTTGAGTGTTGTGGCTGAGGTATCGAGCCCACCATACAAATACACCTGCTTGTGCTTAACCGAGCCATAGATGCTGTATGCGCCTGGTGTGCGCGCCGCTGCTGCCTCCATGGCCGAGAGGATAGTAGAGGCTAATATGCCGCCGCCTGTTGCGTCGAAGGCGAGTGTCGCGCCTGTTGCTTGGATGGCGTCGGTGAGGTCGGCCATAAAGCTGTCTTTGCTGCTATTACAAACGTATTTTGCTCCCATTTCGCGAAGCAGTGTCTCTTGCTCGTTTTTACGTACAATGTTGATGAGATCGACGCCGCCGTCGAGACAAATGCGATTAAGCATCTGGCCGAGATTCGACGCTGCTGCGGTGTGAACTAGCGCAGTATGGCCTTCTAAGTTCATCGTCTCGATCATGCACAATGCAGTCAGAGGGTTCACAAAGCTCGACGCGCCGTCCTTCGCGGTATGACCGTCGAGAAGCGGCAAGCAAACAGACGCATCTACACAGCGGTACTGGCCATACATGCCGCCGCCCATCGCCGCGACCACTTTGCCGTCGAGGCTTTTTGCGAGTTCGCTAGATCCGGTGGCAACAACGGTGCCGGCACCTTCGTTTCCCACTGCGAGTGATTGTCCTGTTCGCGCTTTCATCACCGCCATGCCTTGCTCGGACACCGGCACGCTTAATACTGTGTTTGCGCCGCTGCCGGTTGAAGTAGCGCTTGCCATCGACGCCCAACCGAACATTACACCATGATCTGAGGGGTTGATTGGCGTAGCTTCAATGCGAATAAGCACTTCGTTTTCGCCCGGGGTAGGCATAGGCTGTTCTTTAAGCTCGAGGCGGAGTTCGCCCTCGGGTGCTAGCGATGAAAACATCTGAAGGTAGGTGGAATCCGATGACATAGTAAACCTCTTTGCTGATCTAATTAGGAGGAGTATTAGAACACACTTTGTCATCGAATATCGGCGAGAGAGGCGCACTGCCGCCGACTAAAAATGGGGAACGTCGCCTAGGTCAATCTTTTCGAGTCATAGACCAAGGAGCCTCGGCGCCCATCGCACGTGCAATGCCGATGATAGTCGCGTCGATAACAGTGCCACTCATGTCGTAAACCATCGGAGAGCCATCTCTGTCGACTTTAAAAGCGATCTCATTGGACGAGACAACGCCATCTTCGATCGGCCAGAAACGGCCGTTACCCAGGTCGAATGTACCGCTCAGAGAATCTCCCAAAGTGTTTAGTGTTACGACAGCGTTAACGGCGCCAAAGGGGCTGCTCATCGTAAAATCCCAAGTGCCGTCAGCGGTAGGTGGTGCGGGAGATGGGGAGCCTATGGAGCACGCTGATAAAGCTAAGAACGAAAATAAGAGTGTATGAATACGTGGTCTGACCATGGAGCTTCCCCTCGTTGATCAATTTTCTTGTAGTTAGAGTTCGCAATACTTATGGTTCTTTATTAGAAAAGTCTACAGTGATGAGATAGATTAATACAGCCTTCCTTTCCTCGGCATTAATAGTCACAGGTAATTAAATATGATCGACCGAGAGTTGGATATACAAACGCATGATGGGACCATGAATACTTTTATTACTCATCCAGAAGAGGGCGGCCCTCATCCTGTTATCTTATTCCTCATGGACGCGCCAGGAAAACGCGAAGAACTTCATGATATGGCTCATAGATTAGGTACTGCCGGCTACTATGTGATGGTGCCGAATCTATATTATAGGCGTGTTCGTGAATACACTCTCGCTAACTCCTCTAGAGAGAAAATGCATGAACACATGAATTCGCTTAGCAATGCGATGATATGTGGAGACGTCGCCGAATTATTGAGGATTGCTGACAATGATTTAGCCGCGAGGGAAGGAAAAGTCGGATGTATAGGTTATTGCATGAGCGGCCCTTTCGCCTTTGCAGCAGCAGCAAAATTAAACCATCGTATTGCCGCAGCCGCTTCTTTTCATGGCGTCCGGCTGTACGCTGATGTTTCTGACTCGCCTCATCTCGACGCGCATAAAATTAACGCAGAAATTTATTTCGGCTGTGCTGAGACAGATAGCTATGCGCCGCAGGAGATGGTCAATAGTCTTGATAAATATTTAGAAAAGACGGGAATAAATTACCGAATCGAGTGGTATCCGGGTACCGAACATGGCTTCGTGTTTCCCCTGCGGGAAGAAAAATACCACAAAATGGCTGCTGAGCGACATTGGGAGAGGCTCTTCTCTCTCTTTAGTCGATGTCTATAAAAAACTACTACTAAAAATTTAGCATAGGGTTAATATCAAGAGACGGCCTAAATTCGCTATTTCAAAACAAGACAATTTTCTAGGTATAGAAATAACGAATAAAAGTAATTAAAATTTAATTAATTAATAATAAAGTTCAGTTACCCAAGGTATATTATAAAAATCGCTGCAAGTAAAAGATTCCTGCTAAATTATTCAAAAAGTATACTAAGTCGAACTTATGAAATAGAGCTAAAATTTATATCTAAATAAATCTTTACGGGAATAAATATGTATGGTCTAGAAAATATAAGTTCAATAATGCGCATAATTTCGGCAGACGTTCCAGATCAGTTGATGATAAAGGTGCTCCCTAGTGTTGCTCGAGATCTTGGCCTTAAGGAAGGGCAGATAATACAAGGCACAATATCAGAAAAAGGAAATTCAATAAAGTTTTCAAATAATTCAAGTGAAATAAGCTACGCACTTAATTTAACTAATTTAAAAGGCCAAAAGTTTAATTTTAATGTTGATAACAATAGTAATGAATTTATTTTAAAAAGCAGTATTAAAAATCACGTTGGAATAAATGAAGGGATTAATGATGAAACCAAACTTGTATCAGATTATTCAAGATGGGCAAGATTATTCCAGCAAAATCCGATTTTACAACAAGTCGCACTCTTAGCATCAGGCGGAAAATTAATCAACGCGATGTACAGGAATGGGTATAAACCTGGATCTGAAATTGAAGACTTTTTAGAAGAGAAATCTGGCAGTACTAACATTGACAAGGTTAAAAAATCGATTGATATGAGCGGGTTGATTAGTACTTTACTGAGCAAAGAAAATTTAGGTTTATCGAATAAACAGCCTCTTATCAGATCTATTAAGGAATTTAAAAGCTTTATTTTAAATAGTGGGGAAAACTCAAGTGAGCTTATTAATGAAATCGATATAGCCATCGACTATTTAGACAGCAATAAACTTAAAAGATATATATCGAAAAAAAATGGGTTTAATTATTATAAATTTTTTATTCCAATAGATAAGGTTTCTTCAGCTCAAATTATATTTAGCGAAATAGAGAGCACGCTACTAGAAAATGAGAATTTTTCTCGAAACAGTCACGCTTCACTATCTGACACGCTAACTTACAGTAATAGTAAAAGTTTAGAAACTGATTTAAATCACAAAAGGCCAGAACTAAATACTTTTAGTGGAAAGGATGGCTCTAATGGAAATTCAGACGAGCGTGATACGGATGGGAAAAATTCAGACCGAAATACAGGCGATAATCAAGGTAGTAATATCAGAAAGCGTGATTGGGCAGTTGAATTAGATTGGTCATTCTCGCCAAGTGATAAGATTTCTATGAGAGCAGAAATTCGAAAAAAAGTCGGAATGAGCTTAACTTTTTGGATTAATAATGTGAATACATATAGCTTTGCTAAAGCGCATCAAAACGAGCTTGTTAAAAAAATAGAGCGTTTAGATTTACCGCTAGTCTCTTGTAATATTTTGCCAACTCTGAGGCCAGTAGATATGCAACAAAGTCCAGCAGCTAAATCTAATTTCATGGTTGATGTATGAGTGATTTTAAAGATGAGAAATCGGTGGCCATCGAGTATGGAGATTTGCGGACACCTCGTGTGATTGCTAAGGCGAGAGGTGAATATTCTGCGATGATGCGAGAGAAAGCAAAGGAGCTGGATATTCCTATTCTCAGAGATCCGCAACTAGCTGCTTTATTGGACGATGTAGAATCTTATGAGGAAATTCCAGAAAACCTATTCGAAATGGTGGCGATAGTTCTTTCTTGGGCTTACTGGCTGCGTGATAAAAAACCTTCGGATTAAAAATTTCTTGGACGCTTGGTGGGTGATTTGCTTATATTGCCAATTTTGTCATAGGTATCTGAGAGGGGATTACTAGGAATAGCGAATGATTCGATCGTCTCGCGGATCGCAATCAGTTTATGCCGAATCAGCACTTCGTTTCTGGTTTGCAAATCCTTGCACTTCTTAAGCAAACTATTGAGGATGTCGAGAGACTTTGAATCAGAATCGTAACCCGCTGATTGATTTGCTTGTAAACCGAGAATTTCGAAAATATTTGATTGGACGAGTTTTTCTAAGATAGCATTTTTAGGTTCTTGCAATTGCTCGAAACGTGTTATTTCTTGGTTTTTTAAGGCTTCGAATTCCGTTTCAAGTATGCCTTTGAGCGTTTCTATGCTTTTTTTTGTCGCTTCAATGTCTAATGCTTGCATCAAGCCTTCCCAGTACGCTCAGACTACGATCTGATTTTAAACATTTTGACACGGTCTTTTGTAGCAGCTCCATTTATCGATTTTTCCGACATTTGGTTCAAAAGCTCAACAGCTGCCAAACTTACGTGTAGTTTTTAAATTAGCTTTTCGAGCGGAATGAAGCTTTCTGCAATTTTTCGATCATCCAAGGGGTAGTTTCCTCGTTCGATCGCGGCTTTGATCGACTCTACTTTGGATTGATCAAAATGCTCAGCTTCTAATGCTTGTTTAATATTTGGGTCAATTGAGACCTCACTAGTAGATTTCGAGAGCTCCTCCACTTTGGCAGCCTTTTCCGAAGGCGGCGCTTTCTGGGGCTCTTCGATCGAGCCCGCTCGAGGCTTCAGGACTCCAGCGTGTGTATTGTTTGAAATTGGCGTTGCCATCACATATTTCCATAATAGAAGACTGTTAGCGAGATGTAAGCGGATACCACCTCTTCAAAAATCCAATCGACAGTTGAAAACTTAACTTTAATCTTAATTAATAATTAATTTAGTGCAAAGCTATTCTCGTTCTGCGGTCCCAGGTCCTGTTACACGAGATCTAACCAACCTGCCAGATTCGAGATTTTCCAACATTATTTGGTCGCCGACGTATCCCTGTTCAGTAGCTCTCATATCGATCGTTACTGTGACAAGACCGCGATTGACCGTGAGTGTCACAATATCGTCTTTTGAGATATCAGCCAACGGTCGAAGATCAGAGTAACGTAACGCTTGATTAGGCTCAAGTTGTCTTAAACTAGTCGCTCGGCCTAAATTATCAAAATTTTTGACGACATCTCTCGGTAATGGGCCGAAATAACTGCGTTCTTCTAACACATCACGGGATAATATCGCGCCCCTTGCGATAGAGACTAGGGGAAATAGGGCATTTCCACGGATAAGTATATCGGCTTTCACCAGTAAAGATCCTTCGCTGATGTTAGCAGCTGCTTTAGAATTTATGATTGTATCTAAAGTAAGTGCCTGATTTAAAGCTATATTTATTTGGCTTTCTTGGACGGGCTCTATCATGAGGCGATCTATTACGGTGCCTTTATTAATATTAAGTTTTGCGACAAACCGCGTGACCGTGTCGTTCAGCAGCGATTTGTTAACCTCTTGCCCTTTCTTCACACTTACCGTGGTTGCCCTGCCAATAATGGCCTTGTCGTTAGTAACGGCCCCCCTCGACTTTTTAATTTCGGTCCGCCTGACGTCCCTATTCGTCAAGATCGTTCCAACTGGTAAATCTTTCTGGAAGACATATCCATTTATCATCGGTGAAACAGTGATGCGCAAATTAAGTGCCCAATCTGTGGAATCGCAACGAGCAGACACCATGTCCTTATCGCCATAAGTAAAGCTAAATTGGTATTCAGAATTACATCCTTCAATGATGAGCCGCGAATCATTAGCCATAACCTCTATTGACTCAGAACTCACGTCTAACTGCCCCGCGGCCCACTTCTGGATTGACGCAACCAATAAATCCTTTGCGGTCTCTTGCCCTTGAGAAGGGCTCGTGACGAGCGTCAGCGCAGTAACTAATGCAATCGCGAGAGCTCTTACCCTTACTATTTTATGAGTTTGAATGACATAACTCCCAGCGAAACCTCACAGAAGGTAAATTCCATATACCTGTAGATTCTCGCTGATCCGTCTCGGCTTATCAATTTACTTGTGGACCATATTTTTCGAGCGGTTCGCCGATTGCCGCTTGATTGCCACTTTTATGACATATGCGGGATAACCATAGATAGCTAGCCTGCCCGGCAGAGGTGCATGCGATATTGCCATGAGATAAGCCACTGTTTTAAAACATAATTAAAAATATTTCTAATCTTTAATAAAAATTAGTTAGAAGTTGGCATTCATTCTGCATGCCAAGAGACAAAGGCTACACGGCACTACCAATCGTCAGACTGCGGAAGTTCTTTAATAGAACGGAAATTGAAAAGTAAGGGTACGAATTATGACCGGCGTTTTAGATAGTTATTTCGCTCTTAGCTCAGCGACTATGCAAGCCAAGAATAAGCGGATTGAGTTGATTTCAGAAAATATTGCGAATGTAAGTACGCCCGGCTACAAGGCCCGCGACCTCGATTTCTCTAAATTTATCTCGAAAGCGCGGGACGAGATTTCCGATACTAGGCTAACTCACGCCAGACATATGACCGATTCGTTGAGCGAGGTCTCATACGAAGACGCAATTACTTATTACCAACCGCTTAACCCGAGTCTGGATAACAACACAGTAGAAATAGGTGTTGAACAGGCAAAGTTTGGTAAAGCAGCGGCAGATTACGAAGCGTCAATCTCATTCCTAGAAAATAGGATAGCCGGTATCAGACGAGCACTACGTGGAGAGTAACGATGTCAATTAACGCCGTACTAAAAATAGCTGGATCCGGACTTAATTCGCAGCTGATTAGAATGAATGCAATATCGAGTAACTTGGCAAATGCTTCTGTTGTGGCTGGAAGCGCTGAGGAAGCTTACAAAGCAAAGCGAGCGGTCTTTTCAACTCAGCTTCTTAACCCTGATCAAAGAAACGATATTAAGAACCAGACTAGGAATGGCGTCTACGTCACTGACATTGTCGATGACACAAGGCCAATTAAGCAGATATTCGAGCCAGGAAATAGTCTTGCAAACCAAGACGGATATATCTTTGGTTCAAATGTCAACGAGATTGAGGAAATGGTAGAGATGTTAGATGCGTCACGTGCTTATCAGAATAATGTCTCCGTAGTAAGTACGGCAAAAGACCTATTGTATCGAACAATAGATTTAATGAAATCCTAAAGGAAGAGAAATTTTATGAATATTGCAAGCGACTATTCGTCACCAACATCATTTCTTACCAAAGAGGATTATGAAAAATCTCAGATAGAGGCAAATTTAACAGAAGAAAAATTGGGGCAAGATGCGTTCTTAACTCTATTTACGGCTCAATTACAAAATCAAAATCCTCTGGATCCTATGCAGAATGAAGCATTCGTATCTCAGTTAGCGCAATTCTCCCAACTAGAGTCAATGGAAAGTGTAGACACCTCAGTGAAATTAATGTCAGACGAAATGAGATCTGATCGGTTTGTGCAAGGAACCAACTTACTGGGAACTAAAATAAGTATTACTGGGGGAGCTGTTGGCCTAAATGATAATAATTTACCGAAAGGGCAAGCTTCATTGGCAGAAGATTATGACTTAGTAACATTTACTGTAGAAAATAAAAACGGTGACATTATTTTCGAGCAGTCGACGAACGATGCAGCTGTGGGCCAATTTAATCTTGCCTGGAACGGTGTAAATAATAACGGAGAGCGTCAGCCCAACGGAATCTATAAATTTTCATTACAAGGAGTCAAGGGCGAGGAAAAAACGAAACTACCCGTACAGACAGAGCAATTAATTCAGTCAGTTGGTTGGAACGAAGCAAGGAATGAGATGCAAGTAGAAATTACTGACGGTCGAATTTTATCGCTCTCCGATTTAGAAAAAATTAACATCTAATAATTAGAGGTACGAAAATGTCATTTTACACATCGTTGACTGGTCTTAATGCAGCAACAAAAGAGCTTTCAGTTACATCAAATAATATTGCGAATACGGCTACCACTGGATATAAACGTTCAAAGGCAGCATTTTCTGACATCTTTACAATCACACCATCTGCAAAAGCGTCAAACGTTACAGGATCAGGCGTGGTGCTCAAAGGTGTAGAGCAAGAATTTACACAGGGTAATATTGAGTCCTCGGGGAACGTGTTGGACCTAGCAATTTCTGGCGATGGTTTCTTTGCTTTACAACGAAACGATGGATCCAATATTTACTCGCGTAACGGCGGGTTTATGCTCGATAAGCAAAACGTAGTTGTTAACGGCCTAGGTCATAATTTAGTTGGACAAGCTTTTAATACCGCTACGGGCACAGCATCCGGACCGCTAGGGCCCATCACTATAGCACCAAGCGTTGATTCAACTTCGCCTGAAACAGCGAAGGTAACTTTTTCAGCTTTGACCGCTGGCCAAACCGTTATTCTAGGCGGGGTCACTGTCACAGCCGGTGCAAGCGGCGCCACCGCAGTTGAAGTCGCAGCCGCGTTCAAAAGTATTGCAGCGGAATCCGGGGGCGACGCTACCGGAACAAATATAGCCTCAACGGCAGGCACGCTAACTGGATGGACATCTGGTCCTGCGAGCGGCAATGCTGTGACGTTTTCGAGTGTAACTAACGGTAACGTAGCAGATTTAGCAAATACAGGTACCGGAACGACAGCTATTGCGAGCAGTCCTGCTACCTACAATTTGACAGGTATGAATATCAGTGGCTCTGGTTTGATTACTGCAAATTATGGCGACGGCACGACTGTAAAGACTGCACAAATTTCGATAGCGAAATTCGCCACTAACTCCGGCCTAAATCAAGTAGGAGACGCCTCTTATTTGGCGACGAGCGACTCTGGCGTTCCAAGTTTTGGAGAGGGCGGTGATTCCGGATATGGCTCCATATTATCAGGGTCAATCGAAAGGTCCAATGTTGATATTACGACAGAACTTGTAGACCTAATCAAGGCGCAGCGAAATTTCCAAGCGAACGCCAAGGCTATCGAAACAACATCGAGTATGGCTACAACTCTAATAAATATCCGAAACTAACTTGTAATGCTGCTGGGAGCGAGACATGGATAAGCTAATTTTTACTGCTTTGGGCGCAGCAACGAATCAATCTTTTCAGCGTGTGCAGCTTACAAATGATTTAGCGAATGTCTCAACAGTAGGCTACAAAAAAAGTACAACTACAAGACCGGAAACAGTCGGTTTCAGTGGCAATGGTTTTGGAAGTAGGTACCAGGCGATAACTCCGTCGCGAGTGGATCAAGTAGATCTATCAGGTGGGCATCACATGCAAACTGGGAACCCAACGGATATAGCTATGAATAACTCTGTTGTACTTGGAGTCCAGGGAGCCAATGGCGAAACTGCTTTCACGCGTAGAGGTGATCTCCGGCAGACTGAGAACGGTTTATTAGAAACAAGTACAGGAAATCTTGTACTCGACGACGGTGGAAATCCTATTACTATTCCCGAAAATACGCTTCTATCTATTGGCAGCGACGGAACAGTTTATGGTGTGGATGGGAATAACACAGCCGCTGTGCCGATCCCGCTAGCTAATTTAATGTTGAGGGATGCGAGCACTACTCCCTTGCAGCGTCGTGAAGATGGGTTATACGGAGCCTTGCTTCCCAATGGTGGGTTCGGAGACTTTGCAACCGGACCAGAACCTATCTCGATCACTGTTGGATCGCTAGAGGGCAGTAATTCAGAACCCGTGGAAATAATGGTAAACCTCCTAGATTACTATCGGTCATTTGAGACACAGATGAAGATAATTAAGAGTACAGAGGAAATCGATCAAAGCGGCACAAAGATGATGTCAAAAGGTTGATAATTCAAATTAGAATTTTACGCAGTATTAACAAAGGAAATCGCTAATGGACGCTTCAATGTGGGTCGCAAAGACCGGACTTTCTGCGCAATCAACGAGAATGACTGTGATTGCAAATAATTTAGCTAACGTAAACACAATCGGATTCAAGAAGGACCGCGCGAATTTTGAAGATCTTCTGTATCAAAGAATCGTGCAAGCAGGTGCGCAAGCAGATGCGACTGCAGAAACACCAACCGGTTTAATGTTAGGAACTGGAACGAGGGTGGTCTCGACAGAGAAAATTCATCGGCAAGGAAATATGATCGCGACAGAAAATTCGCTAGACGTAGCGATCGCGGGCGATGGATTTTTTGCTGTTCAACAGGCTGATGGCACGACCGCCTATACTCGAGAGGGCGCATTTAAGATTTCAAACGAAGGAACCCTTGTAACTGGTGGGGGCGAACCTTTGATTCCTGCGCTCAATATTCCGCAAGATGCAGCAAGTATAACAATCGGTAGGGACGGTACAGTGAGTGCGGAATTAGCCGCGGGTGGCGGTCTAAGCCAAATCGGACAATTTCAGGTAACACGATTTGCAAATCCTGCAGGACTAACTCCTATGGGCCGCAATCTCTATGCTCCCACTAACGCAAGTGGCGATCCAATTGTTGGAATACCGGGCGACCAAGGTGCGGGTATGTTGACACAAGGTGTGCTTGAGGCATCAAACGTAAACGTTGTTGAGGAAATGGTTAATATGATCGAAACCCAACGAGCATACGAAATAAATTCAAAAGCGATCGCTGCTGCCGACGGCATGCTGCGATTCTTGAACAATAATCTTTAATCAAGGTCTACTCAATGTATAGATTATTTCTAATTTTTGCAGTGATCGCTAGTTTGCAATCTTGTGCGTCTAGCAGCAGCTCGTTTGCTTCACTAGAGTCAGATTTTGCGATTATTTATCCAGATGAAGAGTCTAACTCAAAGCTACTAACTGGTTCTATTTTTGATAATGGGAACGTACTTTATCCTGCAGGAAGAGCTTATAAAGCTGGAAAAGTGAAAATTGGAGACATAGTTACCGTTATATTAAACGAAACAGCACAGGCTTCTAGAATTACAGGATTAACGACGGAACGCGCTTCGGCAAATAACATAGTCGGCGCTGATATATTAAGTGGCGGCCCTTTCTTTAATGGTTTAGGTACAGAGGGGACTACGATTTCGAGTGCTGGCACTGGAACTGCTGGTCAATCAGCCTCACTGACCGGGTCGATATCAGTTGCAGTCGTCGACGTGATGAAAAATGGAAACTTGATTGTATTTGGAGAAAAGAAGCTTGGACTCAACGAAGGTAGCGAAATGATTGTAGTCAAAGGCGTAATTCGGCCCGACGATATCATGCCAAATAACACAGTCCTTTCGACGAGACTCGCGAACGCTCAATTCTCTTATAGCGGAGTTGGAGAATTAGCACGAGCGACAAAAGGGCCCTGGGGCTCAAATGTGTTGTTTAGTCTCTGGCCTTTCTAAAGGAATTTATGATGCGTAACAAAATATACATAATGATTATATTGATGGCCTTTTCTCAATCACTTTATGCTGACCGAATAAAGGATTTAGCAGATGTAGCTGGTGTGAGAAGCAATCAACTAGTTGGGTATGGTTTAGTTGCAGGTTTGTCTGGTACCGGCGACGGGAAAGATCTGCGTGTTACCGGACAAAGCCTGTCATCACTTCTTTCTGGATTAGGGGTAAGCATAGACGGGCCTGTATCGGAATTCGATTTAGGACAAAACCTTATCAATCTCGCTCAACAAAATGCAACTCAGCCACTTCAAGTAGACAACCTAGCGTCGGTGATGGTCACTGCGGAGATACCGCCTTTTGCAAAGCCGGGTCAAAGGATTGACGTAAATGTCTCTACCGTCGGAACAGCCGAATCTTTACGGGGTGGCTCGCTGGTAATGACTGAACTATACGGGATTGACGGACAGGTTTATGCGATTGCACAGGGGTCACTTACAGTAACAGGCATATCACAGACAGGAGCCGGCAGTAGTGTGGAAATAGGTATACCAACAGCGGGCAGAATTCCAAACGGCGCAATAGTTGAAAGACTAATCGAATCTCCATTTGAAACGGCCGATCATTTTGTGCTGAACGTTCGCAATGCTGATTTCACAACTACTCATGCGATAACTCAAGCGATAAATAATCTATATGGACCGGGGCTAGCGACGCCATTAGATTCTGTTTCAATTGCTGTAATTGCTCCAACAGACTTAGCGCAAAAGGTCGCGTTTATGAGTGAAATAGAGAATCTGGATGTAGATCCAGGAGAGCCTATGGCACGCGTGGTCATTAATTCAAGAACTGGTACGGCGGTGATAAATCGATCTGTAAGGATAGAGGCAGCGGCGGTATCCCACGGCACAATTTCTGTCCGCGTAAATGCCTTTAATGACGTTAGTCAACCCGGCGCATTTGCAGGCGGTGAAACGGTTGAAGTTACTAATGCAAATATCGAGATAGATGAAGAAAGTAACACTTTTGTATTTGATGGCGGGATTGAGTTGCAGGATATTGTTGATGCCGTAAATCAAGTAGGAGCGACACCTTCTTCACTGATTGCGATTTTAGAAGCGCTAAAGCGGTCCGGCAGCCTCAAAGCAGAACTGGTGGTGTTGTAATGGACATTAACTCGATCGCGCCTCAAAGTAACTACGACTTTGCGTCAATGTCAGCAATAAAACGTGAAGCAAATGGTAATTCTCAACAAGTTAAATCTGCAGCAGGCAAAATATCTGCTGAATTTGAAGCGGAGTTTCTAAAGCTCATGACCAGCTCGATGCAAAAGGCCAATGAACCATTTAAAAGTGACTTAATCAGCAGTAGCTCAATGGACTTTTTTCAAGATATGTTTTATTCAGAAATAGGTCATTTTATAGCTCAGCGTAAATCGCTGGGGGTAGCTCAATATATAACTGATGCGATGCCAGTTAACAGCAAAGCGAGTGAGAACAAGTAATGACCGATTTAATGAGCATTGGCGGAAATGCAACACTTAGCTACAAGAAAGCGTTGTCAGCAGTTAGCAATAATATCGCCAATCTTAATACTGAAGGCTACTCACTTCAAAAAATGAAAGTTGTGTCCGACGGTATGCAACCAGGATTCTTGGAGCGCTCACATGACGCGTTCGCAGAGGCGAGTCTACGCAGTGCTCATAGCTCGTTGTCTTCCGAAAAACCTGCGATTCAATACGCAGGCCGGTTGCTTAACTTAATCGGTTCCGAAAGTGGTGCTTTGACCTCCGCATTTGATGAATTTTTTAGCTCTTCACATAGGCTCGCAACCGACCCTTCCTCGGATGCATTGCGTCAAGATTATATGTCAAGCGCAGGATTTCTTACGTCAAGGGTCAAAACTGTTGCAACAGACATACAATCAATAATTCTTGATAACAATTCAGAAGTTGGACAGCGCGTCTCGGAATTAAACGGATTGTCTTCCCAACTTGAATTGATTCATAACCAACTCACGAAATCAGGGGGGTATAACATCGCTCCTGATTTGCTCGACAAACGCGACGTTGTGTTAATGAAGATGTCTGAGCTGGCAAAAATTGACGTTTCGTTTGACGAAATTGGTCGTGCAACTGTCAATCTGCATAACCCTAATACAGGGGCTGTTTTGGTAGATAACCGAGGTGCGAAGGAACTGGGAGTAGTTGCTGGAAGTTCGCCAAAAAATGCACAGTCAATAGTCTACACAGCGAACGATTCTACGCTTAATACTATTGTTGGTGGGAAACTTGGTGGGCTTGTCGCTGTTCGTTCAACCATCATTGATCCGCTCGTTGCGAATCTAAATTCGATGGTTAATACGTTCGTGAATCGTGCAAATAGTCAGCATAAAGCGGGAATAAATGCTGCTGGCGCCGTTGGTGTCAGCTTATTTAGTGTCGGTTCAGACGGTAATCATGCTGAGAACATGACGCTTGCTATTTCCAGCAGTGATCAGATCTCTGCGGCAGGGAGGCTGAAGGTAGCCCAAGGCGCAGCTAATACTGCGGGAATTGGGGTCACGCTCTCGTATGGTCAGGACTCAAGTTGGAACAACACAATAGAGAGCAATTTTAGCGTTACATTTACTGGTGCTACGACCTATAACATAACCCAGAGCGGCTCCACGACGGGCTATACGGGATTCAACATTAACAATGGAATTACGTTTGGCGATGTCAAAATTGATTTTGACAAGGCGCCCGCCACGTCAGATAGCTTTGCAATTTCATCAAACGCAGGCGGCATAGGCGATAACGCTAATATAAAAATGATCTCGGGCATACGCGCCGAGCAAATATTTAGTGGGAAAACATTACGAAATTATTATATCGACGAGGTCGGTAAAGTTGCAAATTATAGCCAGCTTACAGGGATGTCATCTGAGGCGAAGCAGGCAGTATACGATCAGGCGGTCAGAACAAAAGATCAACAGTCCGGAGTCAATTTAGATGAGGAGGCAGCCGAACTAATTCGATTACAGCAGGCGTTTCAGGCATCGGCAAAAATGCTTCAAACAGCACGCGATATATTCGACTCAATAATTGCAATTAGGTAATGGAGACTGTCTGTAGATGAGAATCTCAACGAATTTATATTTTACGACTCTTAATCAGAGGTTGAGCGATCAGCATAGCAAAATATCTGAACTCCAGACTCAACTGGCCACGGGCAAAAAAGCGGTCACGGCGAGCATGGACTCTGAGGCTGCTATGGCAAGCTTGCGGATGAATTCAGTTATCGAGGATCAGAATAATTACAAAAGCACATTACAAAACGTAGATGGTCAATTAAGGCAAGAGGAAAGTCTCGTGTCTGCAATGCACAAGATATCAGATCGTATTAAAGAGCTTAGTATCATTGGCGCTAGTGATACCTATTCGGCTGAAGACAAGAAAATGATATCGACGGAAGTAGCGCAATATAAATTACAGTTATTGGCATTTGCTAATAGTAAAGATGAAAATGATAATTTCTTTTTTTCTGGTTCTCAAAAATCTACACAACCCTATTCTATGGCTGCAGATGGCGCGGTTAGTTATCAGGGCGACGAGACTGCGATATTTGTCGATATTGGTGCGAATGAGAAAATTCAGGTGAATACCATCGGTGATGAGGTTTTGGCAAATGTTACTCGTACGGCTGCGAATGGTAGTACAAGCAAGATTACTGCTTTCACAATGCTTGATGATTTTGTTACTGCGTTAAATAGTAACGATACAGAAAATATTTCTCGAGCTATGGCCGAAGCAGAGTCTTTTTCTGAGGTTCTGCTTAAAAAGCAAGTCGAGTTGGGAATGTCGCAAAACAGTATCGCTAATCGAGTTGATATTATTGACGAGAAAACTCTGGTGTATAAAGACCTCTTATCCAATGTGGCTGACACAGATTACTCTGAGGCGATTACTAAATTATCTGCACAAATGCTCGCACTTGAGGCCGCGCAAAGTACTTTTGCGAAAGTTTCTCAACTCACTCTCTTTGATTATATATAGCGCAATAATAACCGACTTAAAATTTGAAAGATAAGGAGTTATCCATGACAGTTATAAACACAAATACGTCGTCGATGATTGCCCAAAACGCAATCGCAAAAAACGACAAGTCGATGGAAATTGCTATGCAACGATTGTCTACGGGGTCGCGCATAAACTCTGCGAAAGATGACGCGGCGGGCCTTGCCATATCCCAGCGAATGACCTCTCAAATCTCTGGTTTGAAAATGGCTGCGAGAAACGCAAACGATGCGATTTCGTTGCTTCAAACTATTGAAGGCGCGACTAAAGAAATTTCGAATATGCTCGGAAGAATGCGGGAGCTAGCGGTTCAGGCGGGTTCGGGAACCTACACTGATACCGACCGCGCCGCACTTAATCTCGAGTATCAAGCCCTGTTAACGGAGATGGATAGGATTGCGGGCGACACTGAATGGAATGGTGGAAAAATATTGGCGGGCAGTGACCCAACAATAACGACTAATCTAAGTGACGCAAAATCTTTAAATATCCATATTGGTAGTGGCGCGAACCAGACTATGGCGCTGTCGGTGGCAAATTGGCGACCGACTGTCGCGGTCGACGGCTCGATGGCGCTGGATGGAACTGGGAAATCGGGTGTAGATGACCAGGCGCCGGAAACATCTTTAGTAGCTTTCGCAGATCACGTCATTACAAACGGTAACAATCTACAGGTTACTATAGGTGGGCTAAAGGCGACGATCAGTAATGCTTCAGGTGGTTCTCTCACGATGACGGACGACGCCCTCGCCGATCTTTTCGCAAATCTCGAAGATGGGGCGACTGCAGGCGACACTGTGGTTGCAGATGGCGCATTGACAGCCACGTGGTCTGGTACACTATCAGGATTTAATTCGAGTGCGGTTATTGGTGATACGACAGTAAAATTCACATCAACTGGTACCACTACTTCAAACAACACACTTGATGTCACTAACCTTTCTATCTCTGTAGCAGGATCTACTACGGGGTCTCCGACTGCACCGACCGCCACGGTCGTAGCCGGCACAAAAGCCAATCAAAGTGCATACGGATCGGGAATCCTATACGTTGGTGGTAATACCGCGAATGGCGGAGGCACTGCTGTTGCACCGACCGCAATGAATATAACAAGTGCAGCTAACGCAGCTGCTGTTATCACTGAGCTCGATAATATAATTGACGGTGCTGCAGCGGAGCGCGCTAAATACGGTGCCTATATGTCGAGACTTCAGCATGCATCAGACAACTTAAACAATGTCGCTACAAATACTGCAGCTTCTCGTAGCCAGATACAAGATGCGGACTACGCAGCCGAGACAACTGAGTTGGCGCGCACGCAGATTATCTCGCAGGCTAGCACCGCTATGCTGGCACAGGCGAATCAGGTTAAACAAACGGTTCTGTCACTACTGAAATAAATTTAGGACCAACGTTAGTGCGTAATATTCACTCAAGTTGATCATTGATTTTATTGAAAATTGATAATAAGAACGTCTGGGAGTAAGAAATGACGAGCGTCGATCAAGCAAGTAATCAGGGCACGAAAATTACCAATGCTTTGAAGGTTGGTTCGGGTGTCGACATCGCTGAACTCGCTACTTCCCTGTCCGAGGCCGAGCTAAGCCCGAAAATCACTTCTGCAGAGGGCAAAGTTAGTGCGAGTGAGACCAGATTATCTGCTCTAGGCATTCTAAAATCAAGTATTTCGAGTATAAATTCAGCGTTAGCTAGCCTCGAGGACAGCAGCTCCTTGACTGATTTTAATGCGTCATCCTCGCTTGCAACTTCTGTCTCAGCATCGACTGTAGCGGGAGCGTCGTCGATTCCTGGATCATACACCGTGCAGGCCTCTCAATTAGCGGGCGCTACGAGTATCGTCTCGAATAGTTTTAGCTCAGTAGGAGCTGCAATTAACAGTGGCAATAGCTTCAACCTTGCATTTAATCAGGGCCCGTCTCCAGGTGTTGGTACTACGGTAAACGTGGCGATGCCGACGCCGAGCGGAGTGGTCAGTGCCATCAATTCTGCTAATTTAGGCATCTCAGCCAGCCTGCTCAATAAGAGCGCTGCGGTTACTGAAAACGCTTTAACTACATTCTCGGATATGACTGATGGTCAGACATTTACATTGGCAGGTATTACGGTAACCGCTTCGGGTTCTGTGACTGCCGCGAATGTTGCCAGCGCGTTTGCAAGCCTTTCGAGTGGTGGGTCACCAAACCCAGTCACGGGTCTATCTTACTCAGGAAGCTACTCGGGCTGGTCCACCGGCCTGGTTAACGGGGCAAGCCTAAGATTCACGAGCACCACCGCTGGTGGAGGAGTGACGGATCTTGCAGCGACAGGTACCAATGCTAACTTAGTTTCTATCGCGACGACTCAGGGTGTCACAGACGCTTGGTATATCTCGTTGCGAGGAGAAACCGGGCTGCAAAACCAATTTACTTTGAGCTCAAGTCCTGACCTAGGCTTTTCAACAAACAGCAATATTCTAACAACAGCACAGAATGCTGTTATTTCAGTGAATGGTTTAGGGTCAATAAACCGGGCGACTAATAGCGTTAGCGATGTAATCGCTGGAGTCAACTTGGTACTGACGGGGACATCCAGCGCCACGATTAATGTTACTGAAGATTTATCAAGCTTCAGAACAAAATTAGACTCAGTTGTTAACTCGATTAATGACTTTAATGCCGTCCTGGATGAGCTTGAAGGAGTCGTGAGCGAAGATTCTGATTTGCCAGGTTCGCTTGCCGGAGATTCTTCGTTCGTCAGTTTATTGCGATCTCAAGTTAAAGCAATTGTGGGAAAGGAATCAGCGACTGCTTCTGGGGGGATGTCGACCCTCCGAGATTTAGGGTTATCTTTTAAGTTAGATGGTGACATCGAGATAAAAGAAAAGACTTACGCAGCTGTAATCTCAAATAACCTGAATGATGTTAAAACGATGCTTACCGGAGGCACGGATAACCAGAGTCGCTACGATACAGCAAGTAAAGGTCTAGCCCTGGACAGCAGGGTGACTTTGTTAGGCTTAATAGAGACAGGCGGAATAATTCTAAATCGTGACAGCAGCGAGAAGAAGGTCTTAAAGACGGAGGAAGCCGCACTTGTAGACTTGGAGACAAGGCTATCAGAATCCTACGATCGCTACATCAAACAATTTGCTGCAATGGAATCACTGGTTCAGAGAAGCAAGTCGACTGGAGATTACCTCAAGGGCCAATTTACAGCGATGGAAAATATGTATTCAAATTAAGGTTTTTTTGACTGGGTGGATTATTTCGGTATTTAACTCTTGCGCATGTATTAAACCGATTTAATATTCGAAATATTACCGTAGCGCCCGACCTATGACGATCGCAGCCACGCACAGTAAATTAATGTTGAAAAATAAGTGAAAGATGTTAATAAATGAAGCGCCCAAATTGCCATAATTGTAAGCATTTTTATGTGACCTGGGACGCCGATAGGCGTTTTGGCTGCAAGGCAATGGGATTCAAAGCTAAAAACTTACCATCGCTTGAAGTTTTCGAGGCAGATGGAACGGATTGCTTGAGCTTCTCAGAGAAAAATTTACAATTTAGCTCTTCCCACGAGAAGAAGCTAAAGAGTAAAATAGGGCGGAACCTTAGTGTAAGAGCCTAGTAGCAGCCCGTAAATTTCGTATGGTTATCAGACTCATAGCGAGCTATCTCCCTGAAACCTTCGATTGCCGGCCTTGTCGTGAAATCTCTTAGCATGTTAAGCTCCTGTGAGATAATATAGCTTCAACTTCGATACGCTTAATCGAACTATTGCCGGGCTTCAATCTTCATATTTCAGCAATCGGCTATGTCGGCTATGAGTCGGTTTGTGTGGGTGGTAAAAACTCGGGACACAGAGGCATGTTAGCGCTGCTCATCTGGCGATTTTAGAGGTAAAAGGCTGGTTCATATCGGGGAATGCATATTGTGAAATCGTTGCTAGCCGCGTTCAAGTTATTTTTAGACACTAAGTGCCCAGTTTGCTTGCGAATCCGAAAAATATTGCTGGTCGGTGCGGCACTAGTCCTTTACCTGGCGTTCGGGCCGAGGTTCGCGTTTAGATTAGGGCTTAGTTTAAGCGAACTCTTCGCGATAATGATCATAATATCGTGTGCAATCCTACTTTGCGTAAGACTATATTTTGACAGAAGAGCCCAGTAGGTGTTGGCACGACAATCTTGACTTAGTTATTTATCTAAGCTTTGTAAAGTTAAAAAAGCAGTATGAGCCCAATTGCCTCTTCTCATTTTTCCTTAAGTAAACTAAACCCGCGACTTCAGGCTATGAGCTCAATGACAACCACTGACTAATTTTAAGTAGTAGAAGTAGGAACTAAAAATGAATATAGCTTCAGTAATAGGCCTCCTTGGGGGCATCGGATGTATTATGTTCGCGCTAACTCAGCAATTTGAGGAACTACCCGGTATGGGCTGGGACTCTTATTATGATTCCGCGGGCATACAAATTGTATTTGGCGGAATGGTTGCTGCTCTTTTTTTGAAGGCATCGCCGGCAGAACTTAGAGGATTTCTACCATCATTTTTCACCCTATTCAGAAATAAAAATGAAAAACCAACTGATCTAATCGCGCAGTTAGTAGATTTGGCGACAATCGCTCGAAAAGATGGAGTGATTGCGCTCGAGTCCCAAGAAATAAATAACGTATTTATGGCTAAAGGTATCCGCATGCTGGTGGATGGCTCTCAGGGCCAGGCCATTAAACAGACGCTCACAGCAGACCTACTGGCGATGAAACTAAGACACAAACATAGTATTTCAGTTTTCGCGTATCTCGGTGAGGTTGCGCCTGCCATGGGAATGATCGGTACGCTAGTAGGACTTGTTGGCCTCCTGAATAATATGTCCGATGTTGCTCTGCTGGGCACGGCAATGGCGACAGCGGTACTGACGACACTTTATGGCGCCTTCATGGCTAATGCGTTTTTTTTACCTGCAGCCAATAAATTAGGCGTGCAGTCAGAATCTGAAGTGCTGAATAAAGAAATAATTATGCAGGCGATTTTCTTCATGCAGACGGGTGGTAACCCGCGCGTTCTAGAGGAGCAATTAAGTGCTTATTTAGCACCACGTATCCGCCCTTCGGCCTAGGAGAGATCGAATGGTTGACGCTGCGGTTATACAGCCTGGATCCCAAGCTTCTTTAGATGGTGTAAACCCCTCCGAACCGGTTCAACTAGACAACGAAGAGTCAAAGTGCCCGCCTTGCAAAATCGGTGTGCCGTTATGGATGGCTACATTTTCAGACATGGCCATATTATTGATGGCCTTCTTTGTGCTCATGCTGGCACAAACTCAGTTCGAAGAGCAGAATTTTCAAAAAATTAGTGGGTCTATGCGAGCTGCCTTCGGGCTCAAAACGATCGACCTGCGAATTAAACCGCCTCTGGCGGGTGCGTTGCTCATAGATACGTTTTCGGAACCCGATATTTTCGTACAGATGAGCGATACTCTGCGTCAGGAGGCGAGAGCCACCGGGGGCGAAATCTCAGTCAATAACATCGAGAGCATCGTCAATAAGTACGACGCTGAGCGGGAGTTCGAAGTACTCAGAGCGTTCCTGGCTCCCGAAATAGAACTCGGTGAGGCTGAGGTCAAGTTGGAAGATGATGTGCTAATAGTGGAAATAAATGTATCAGCATTTTCCGATGGTTCTCGGGAAAGCCTACTAAGGCAGCGTGAAGGTATCGTCCCACAGCAGGTCATAGACATATCCGAGAGAGTGGCTCAAGTCCAATCTGAACTGATTCGCGAGGTTCAAGTTTATTCAGTTTCAGATGTTGACGCCGAATCAATTGAGGCCGTCGATAACACTGTCGGAGAGCAGTTCAACCGCTTAGGATCAAACCTAAGAAGTCAGGTGCAGACTGGGGCCATAGAGATTGAGCGAGAGGACGACGAGATAAAAATTAGTATCGCTAGCCAGGGTTCATTCAGATCTGGCGGCGCGGAGCTCACGGCACAGTTTCAGAGGCTTCTCGGGGAAATTGGAGGGGCTATCGTGGATGCGGGGAGTATAAGGGTCGAGGGTCACTCGGATAATCAGCCTATAGCGTTTAGCGATGCGTTCAGGTCGAATTGGGACCTTTCTGCGGCAAGAGCGAGTGCGGTTGCAACAGCTCTCATTGGGATGCCGGGCCTTGATTCTGAACGATTTACGATAGTTGGTTTTGCGGACTCGGTGCCCGTTGCTTCTAATGGAACGGCTGAGGGCCGAGCGCAAAATCGACGGATCGAAATTAAACTCTCTCAATACGGCACGGAGTAACGGCGTCTTATGGCAAAGAAGAGAGCGCCGGTCGAAATTGTTGCAGAGGAAGATTGCCCCACCTGTCCTCCCGTGGCGGCTCTTTATCTTGGCACGTTTTCTGATATGGCAATTCTGCTCATGGCATTCTTTGTAATAGCATTGTCTATTGCGATTTTCACGCCTGAACTAGTGGAGACGACGGAGGCGGAGAGCGATTCAATCTTGGGTTCTGAAAGAAATGCCGAGGTTTTTGAGGATACGACTGACGCTAATGTAGTTATGCAGCAGTTTAGATCCGAGCAAGTCGATCCCCAAGTTTTCGAGATAATTGAAGAAGGGCGTCAACAAACACCACTTTCATTGCCTGATGGTGCCCCCGGGCAGGAGACTAACGTTGATTCCTCTAACGGTCTCGAAGTCATCCGGCGTCGTTTGGCCACTGAGATAAGAGAGGGCAGAGTAGACACAAGGATTGAGGGCGATCGTGTGTTGGTTGAATTATTGAATCCAGATATAGGAGACACAACGCGCGAGCTAAGTGCTGCAGACTTGGGGGGCATTAGCGCGGGCCTGATTGAGATATTCCTCCAAGTGGCAACAGCGCAAGCTGAAACTTCCAGTACTATCGAAGTGATAGACAGTTCTCGGATCATCAAGAGCCCGGCGTCAGGCAGAGATACTGATGCGTTACTCGCGGTTTATAGGACCGTGATGCGCTCTTTGTCTGAGGAGGTTGCTGCGGGCCAGACTGAAGTACGGATTGATGGCGACGACGTAGTAATAAAAATCGGTGGGGATCAAAGCTTTTCGAGTGGCTCGGCCCAGTTAAGAGCGAACTTCATACCCCTCCTGAATAGCATCGGTGAGGCCCTGATGCCGCTAAATGGAATCTCCAGGGTAGAAGGTCATACTGATAATGTAAGATTACCGTTCGGCGGAAGGTACAGTGATAATTGGGACCTCTCTTCTGCGCGGGCTGCTGCCGTGACCGAATATTTGTTAGACGAGTTGTATGTCAGGGCCGGGGATATTTACTTAACGGCGCTTGCGGACACGGTGCCAATCACTGGTAACGACACCGCCGCGGGGAGGGCACTTAACAGACGCATCGAGATAGTTTTCACCCCCAACTAGTCCGCTGTCGGGCAATTTTCAAGATTGCTCGCGATACATTCATCCACGATATCATCTGCATCCGGTGACTCTCCGCTGAGCAGAATGAGCGCTATGTCTATCACATCATCAATTTCAATGGACTCGAATCCGTTCTCCTTTGCAATTCTGGCCCAAATATAGGCGATTAGCGGGTCTCCCTCGGCCGGCATATCTGGGTTGATAAAGCTCATGATTCCGCTATTCGGTATCCCAAGGGCGCCTTCAGCAGAAAGGGCTAGTGTCGCGTAGGTGAATTGTGCAGCCGGCACCCCACTCAGCGCGGCGCTTAAAATACGCGCCCGCCCTGCCTCGCTATCTTTTGGAAGGCCCTCTCCACTTATTTGTGCCGCACCTAGCATATACTTAGCAGCAGCAACGCCTTGTTGCTCAGCTTCTGTGTATAACTCAATCGCTCTATCAAGATTTTGTTCTACGCCACTGCCATTCTGATAGAGCAGGCCGATATTGAAAAGCGCTTCGGGCAGCCCCTCTGCCGCGGCACTTTCGTACCAATCAAGGGCAATGCCGTAATCGATATCGACTCCAAGGCCCTCGTGATACATGTGCCCCAAGTTGAGTTGCGCTTTCGCCATGCCGTCTTCTGCTAGAGGCAGCCAAGATCGAATAGCGGTAAGATGCTGCCCTCGATTTTTGGCACTGACCCCGGCTTCAAAACGATTTGATTGACCTGCGGCAGGGCCAGACGCAAAGACAGAGAGCCCAAATATAATTAAAAGTAAGCGAACGGCTTCAGTCGGTACAAGCGAAGAATAAAGTTTTCTCACAAAATTTTTCCATCTTGAAAAAAAGGGCTTCGCTACAGAGTTTATCTCTTAGTAGGGCATCTGTCATTGCTTCTAAGGGCGGAATCAAACTTTAGAATGCAGTCATTATCCGGCGGCAGGCTTCATGGAGGGTAAGTTCGATTGGTGGTCGTAGCGGTAGGGGGCTATCTTTCAGATAAAAGTCTATTGATTATTAGCAATAGAAAACGCTTTACCTAAAAGATTTTCTTAAAATAGCTCGTCAAAGATCACGCCCTTGAGCGCCTCCATGTTATGGGCAACCTTAATTATCGCTTCGGCAGGAACTTGGCGAATCTTTTCTCCCGTTTTGTCATCCACTATGGTTACCATCACGCGATCAGAAATTTCATCAACACTAAAACTGAGGTTACTGGATTTCACCTCCATCTTAATATTTAAAGATTCTATAGTTTCTTTTAACTGGGCCTGTAGATCCTCAATGTTTTTTGCTGAACTAGTTTTGCTTTTGCTCAGTTCAGCTGTCAGTTTGGCCGTGGCTTCTCCGATATTCTTTATTCCAGCATCGACGCTAACATCGGGACTCTTGAGCGGTTTCGCAGGCGCAGGAGCGGACTTAATACTTTGAACTGCAACTGAATTGTCAGGACTGCTCATCAAGATTCTCCTTTTTAAAAAGTTTGTGAAATAACATAGTTTTGGTCAAATCATCCTCAACTGCGATAGGATGATTCTCCGTCATAACTCTGAAATCATTCTTTAGTAAATCGTTTTTACTAGATTACTTGAATCTACCGAAGAAGCGCTAGCACAGATTGTTTAACTTGATTCGCTTGTGCAAGCATTGCGGTGCTTGCCTGCGAAATGATCTGCGTTCGGGCCAGCTCAGTCGTCTCAGCTGCGTAGTCGGCATCCGCGATCTGGCTTCGCGAGGCGGCCGTGTTGGTTGCTACGTTGGTCAAGTTGTCAGCAGCATGTTGCAGTCGCGACATGTAAGCACCGTATTGAGCCCTCTCACTCGCTGCACCGTTGATAGCATTTTCTACGTTTTTAACAGCCACTGCTGCGGCAGCTGCCGTGGCTATAGTGATTCGATCGGTATTTAATGTTCCATCAGCAAAATATAGAGCTCCTTCAGTACCGTCGGCCGATCCCGCAAGATTGTAAGCAGAGGTCGCACTATCAACACCGTTTGTCGACGCATCTTCAGCGTTTGCCATTCCAGCATCTGCGGAACTTGTAGGTCTCCAGTCGTCAAGTTTTACTTCCATCGTCTGAGAAGCGTCTGTCCCGACTTGTATTTTTAAACCTGTAGAGGCGTAAGATCCTGTCATAATGGCTGTGCCATTCCATTCTGTGTCAGTCGCTATGCGCTCAATTTCAGTCATAAGCGCACCGAACTCTAGATCTAGCGCCGTTCGATCGCTAGATGTATATGTGCCACTGGCAGCCTGGACTCCCAATTCGCGCATACGTCCAAGCATAGACGAGATCTCTTGAGTTGCGCCCTCCGCAGTTTGCAGCAGGGAGATTGCGTCATTTGCATTACGAGCTGCCATGTTGAGTCCGCTGATCTGTGAAGACATACGCTCAGAAATAGCAAGGCCTGCCGCGTCATCCCTGGCTGAATTAATTCTGCTGCCAGTAGACAGCCTAGTCATTGCCTGTGACATTGCTCTCTCATTTTGTCCGATCGCATCTTTTGCAATGAGCGAAGAAACATTAGTATTGATAGTTGTCATAATATTTTCCTAACAAATCTAAAAAATAATACAGAATTAAGTATGATTCGGCGTTTATTTCAGTAACGCGAGTACTGTCTGCTTAACCTGATTTGCCTGAGCGAGCATTGCGGTACTTGCCTGCGATATGATCTGCGTTCGAGCCAACTCTGTCGTCTCCGCTGCGTAATCGGCGTCAGCTATCTGACTTCGTGAGGCCGCAGTATTTGTTGCGACGTTGGTCAAGTTGTCTGATGCGTGTTGGAGCCGAGACATATACGCGCCGTATTGGGCTCGTTCTGCGCCGGCGCCCGTTATAGCTAAATCTAAATTTGTTATGGCTTCTCTTGCAAAGGCAGCAGTATCGAGGCTGAGATGAACGGTAGATTGTGTGGCTGTTGCACCGCTGTTGCCAAATAATACAGCTGAGCCATAAGCACTTTTTGTACCGGCATCAGTGGCGGAGAAGCTACCGACGTCTGTATTGTCATCCGATGCAACGGAAGGTCGCCAGGTCTTTATGTCTAATTGGATTGTCTGACCCGAGTCAGTACCGATTTGGATCTTTTTTTCCAAAATGGCATCGTTTGATGAACCATTGTTATCAGCATGTATCACGCCGTCCATAATTTGCTCGCCATTCCATTCGGTATCAGTAGCTACGCGATCTATCTCAGACATCAACGCGTCAAATTCAAGATGTAAAGCGTCGCGATCCGAAGCGGTGTATGTCTCTGAAGCGGCTTGGACGGCCAGCTCGCGCATGCGTCCGAGCATGCTAGAGATTTCTTTAGTTGCACCCTCTAATGTCTGAAGCAGAGATATGCCGTCATTCGCATTTCTTGCCGCCATGTTGAGTCCGCTGATCTGCGAAGACATGCGCTCGGAAATAGCGAGGCCTGCTGCGTCATCCCTAGCAGAATTGATCCGGCTACCAGTCGATAGACGAGTCATTGCCTGCGACATTGCTCTCTCATTTTGGCCGATTGCATCTTTTGCAATGAGCGAAGAAACATTAGTATTGATAGTTGTCATAATATTCTCTGAATAAGTCTAAAAAAATGATACAGAATTAAGTATGATTCGGCGTTTATTTCAGTAACGCGAGTACTGTCTGCTTAACCTGATTTGCCTGAGCGAGCATTGCGGTACTTGCCTGCGATATGATCTGCGTTCGAGCCAACTCTGTCGTCTCCGCTGCGTAATCGGCGTCAGCAATCTGACTTCGCGAGGCGGCCGTGTTGGTCGCGACGTTGTTTAAGTTGTCCGTAGCGTGCCCAAGGCGAGACATGTATGAGCCATATTTGGCTCGTTCCGAAGAGGCACCTGCTATTGCAAGGTCGATCTGAGTTAGAGCCTCCCCTGCATTGTCCGCTGTATCGATGTCGATTGAGGTTGGGGTGCCACCCCAATACAAGGCCGCCTTTCCGTATGCACTTGCGTTATCTGTACCTGCGACTACGGAAGCAACAGAAGCGTGGCTGGCGCCCGTTCCCGTACTCGCCAACGTGTAGTCATCACTTTCTGCAGTACTTGTGAAGGTTATGTTCAAAGTTGACTTTGCGCTTGTACTAAACCCGGTCAACGTTCCGGTTACCGTGGCGTTTGTTATAGACGGGACGGATGCAGCCGCCGTTCCAGAACTCAGCGACTCAATCGCATCAACTATGTGAGCTGCAGTAGCGCCACTGGCGTTAGCAGTGATCGTTAGGCCTCCAATAGTAAGCACGTCGTTAGCGTCCATATCAGTAAAAGTAACGACGTTTGATTCACCTGCTTTCGCGTCCACACCATCCTTTGCGGTTCCATCGGCGGCAGTCATTTGAGCATCTACCGCGACTTTGGGCCGCCAGCTGCTCAGAGAGAGCGACATAGTTTGAGCGGCGTCTGTCCCGAGTTGAATAGCAAATGCCTTTTCAACTTCCAACTTAGTTTCTAGTGCACCATCTCCAGATAGTATAGCTACGCCGTTCCATTCTGTGTTCGCGGCGATTCGATCCGTTTCGGCGAGGAGAGCCTTAAATTCAAGATCCAAAGCATCTCTATCTGAGGCCGTATATGTTCCACTTGCAGATTGAACCGCCAGCTCTCTCATACGTCCCAGCATACTACTAATTTCTTTCGTTGCGCCGTCGGCGGTCTGTAACATTGAAATAGCATCGTTTCCGTTTCGCGCCGCCATTTTCAGACTCGAAATTTGCGAAGACATGCGCTCAGAAATAGCGAGACCCGCAGCATCATCTCTTGCAGAATTAATCCGACTGCCAGTAGACAATCGTGTCATTGCCTGTGACATCGCTCTCTCGTTTTGACCGATCGCATTTTTTGCTACGAGAGAAGATACATTAGTGTTGATAGTGGTCATAATATTTTCTCACTGATCTATAACTACAATAATAAAAATTAAGGTTTGAATATTACTTGAGTAATGAGAGCACTGTTTGCTTAACTTGGTTTGCTTGGGCAAGCATTGCGGTGCTTGCCTGCGAAATAATCTGCGTACGAGCTAGCTCAGTCGTCTCTGCCGCGTAGTCGGCGTCCGCTATCTGACTTCGTGAGGCCGCAGTATTTGTTGCGACGTTGGTCAAGTTGTCTGAGGCATGTTGGAGCCTGGACATGTAGGAGCCGTATTTGGCTCTTTCTGCTGAGGCACCGGTTATTGCGGTATCTAATGACGTGATCGCTATTCCCGCTAATGCAGTAGAGGTAACGCCAATTCTATTTGATGAAGAGACTAAGGCTGTTTCATCATTGGCCGTCGATCCAAATAGGGCAGTCGTGGCGCCGTATGCACTATTGGCGCCGGTACCACTAGTCGCGGTTAGAGAAGCAGTAGCCGTATTTAGAGAGGCTGCGACAGTCGGAACCCAGGTCTTAATACTCAGGGCCATCGTCTGACCGCTATCGGTTCCTATTTGAATATTCTTAGCAAGAGCGCTGTCGTCTGAAGAGTAGTTTTGGCTCAGAGTCCCTTGCAGAATTGCCTCACCGTTCCATTCTGTATCTTTTGAAATACGTGTTATTTCGTCCATCAGCGCACCAAATTCAAGGTCAAGTGCGGCCTGGTCGTTAGTCGTATAGGTGCCAGAAGCAGCTTGTACAGCGAGTTCTCTCATGCGGCCGAGCATGCTAGAGATTTCTTTTACTGCACCATCTACTGTTTGGAGCAACGAAATGCCATCATTTGCATTTCTTGCGGCCATATTGAGCCCGCTGACTTGCGAAGACATTCGCTCCGATATAGCGAGACCTGCTGCGTCATCCTTAGCAGAATTGATCCGGCTACCAGTCGATAGACGAGTCATTGCTTGAGACATAGCGCGTTCATTCTGACCGATCGCATTTTTTGCTATGAGTGAAGACACATTAGTGTTGATAGTTGTCATAATATTTCCTCGACGAGTCTAAAAATAATGGCTTTTAAAGTCAGACTCACATTTTATTTTAGTAATGAGAGCACCGTTTGTTTAACCTGGTTTGCCTGGGCCAACATTGCGGTGCTGGCCTGCGATATGATCTGCGTTCGAGCCAATTCTGTCGTTTCCGCAGCGTAATCGGCGTCAGCAATTTGGCTTCGCGAGGCGGCCGTGTTGGTCGCCACGTTGGTCAAGTTGTCTGACGCGTGCTGAAGTCTTGACATGTAGGAGCCGTACTTTGCACGCTCAGCTCCAGCCCCCAAGATAGCGAGATCTAGTTCCGAGACTGCTTGAGACGCCGCGTCAGCGGTGCTAATGTCGATAGCGGTAACAACACTACTGTTGTTGTAATAGAGAACACCCTGACCAAATGCACCGGCATTATCAACACCGGCCTGCGATGGGCTGGCCTGCGAAAAGCCAGAGGCAGTTGTAGTTATAGTAAGAGGATTTAGGGCATGTCTTCCGACGTTTGTAAATGCAACCGTAGTAGCTGAACCCCCGTCGGCCACAGTGAAACCGGACCAGCTTCCAGTAACCGTCGCGTCAGTTAAACTTTGGGCTGTACCAGAATCAGCCGCTACATTGTAAAGTTCGAGATACGTTGCGACCTGGGCAGCAGAGATGGAACCTGTAGCGGTAATAGTGATGCCGCCGATCGTAAGAGTCTCTCCAGAAGTCATCGCGTCGACAGTGACTGTAATGATTTCATTTGTACGATCATCGACACCAGTTCGAGCTGTGCCATCCGATGCAGTCATGCCGCTATCGTATTGAACCGTTGGCTGCCAACTATTAATGGAGAGGGCCATTGTTTGGCCTGAGTCAGTGCCGACTTGAATAGTCTTTGCCAAGGCAACCTCTGCCGACGCTGAATCTGTTGCAGCAACCGTTCCGGCTAAAAGTTTGTCGCCGTTCCACTCCGTAGTGTCTGCGATTCGCTCAATCTCAGTCATGAGTGCTTGAAACTCAAGATTTAGCGCCGATCGATCAGTTGCGGTGTATGTTCCACTCGCAGCTTGCACACCCAATTCGCGCATGCGTCCGAGCATAGAGGAAATTTCTTTAGTCGCGCCCTCGGCTGTTTGAAGCATAGAAATCGCGTCATTTGCATTACGAGCAGCCATATTGAGTCCGCTTATCTGAGACGACATGCGCTGAGATATCGCTAAGCCTGCAGCATCATCTCTTGCAGAATTAATGCGACTGCCTGTTGAGAGCCTGGTCATTGCCTGCGACATCGCTCTTTCATTTTGGCCGATCGCATTTTTTGCGATTAGTGACGAGGTGTTTGTATTGATAACTGTCATAACTATTTCCTTGTGAAATAAGTTCTCTATGTCGATCCATTCGTCACAAATAGCGAGAATGTTATTTTTAATTTAAATAAGAGCGTTCGGTTTGCATAAATGTAGCCTACGCGGCGCTACGGTAATTTAATTTTGAATCTTTCTAATTTATAAAATCTATGACCTTGTGTAGTTTGAAAGTAGCTAAGTAAGTCTTTATTGGCAAAAAAATTTTTAGAATCAGAGTTTCATTCTGTTAGTAAAGTGTCCTATAAATTTAAACATAATTGTAAAAATGGCCAAGTATCAAGCACAAGGAGGTCAGAGAACTTTTACTTAATACAAGGCCATGACCGGAAGAGCACTGAAAATAGAAATCTACTAGGCACAATATCATTTCGATGTTATGACACTTAATCTAATGATATACCGCTGTGGTTTTATAAATACTATTTACTCAGAGCCGCTCTTTTAATTTATTTCAGAAGCGAAAGTACCGTCTGCTTAACCTGATTAGCTTGTGCCAACATCGCTGTGCTCGCTTGTGAAATTATCTGAGTACGAGCTAGCTCTGTAGTCTCTGCAGCATAATCTGCATCCGCAATCTGACTGCGAGAGGCTGCTGTGTTAGTTGACACATTTTGCAAATTGTCCGATGCATGCTGAAGTCGTGACATGTATGCACCGTACTTCGCACGCTCTGCGGCAGCGCCATTAATAGCATTGTCAATTTCTTGCAACGCATCCACTGTATTAGCAACGGATGTGATATTAAGTCTGACTTGGTTGGTAAGATCAGAAGCACTGTCGGCATCACCGAACAATGCAGTTGTGGCGCCGTAAGCACTATTTGCTCCATCACCATTCCCGAAGGATCCGATGTTATCAGTATCAGCTGAGGCGACTGTCGGGACCCAAGTCTTGATACTAAGAGCCATTGTTTGACCGCTGTCGGTACCTATTTGGATTGTCTTGGCGAGAGCGGTGTCGTCCGAAGAGTAGTTTTGACTAAGTGTGCCTTGGAGTACGCCATCGCCATTCCATTCGGTGTTTTTCGCTATTCGTGATATCTCATCCATTAGCGCACCAAACTCTAAGTCGAGTGCCGCTCGATCCGTACTCGTGTAAGTGCCGGATGCGGATTGCACCGTAAGCTCGCGCATTCGGCCAAGCATATTAGATATTTCTTTTGTCGCACCTTCTATAGTCTGCAACATTGATATCGCGTCATTGGCGTTTCTGGTCGCCATGTTAAGCCCACTGATCTGCGAGCTCATTCTTTCGGATATGGCGAGTCCGGCTGCGTCATCTTTCGCTGAGTTGATACGAGAGCCGGTCGAGAGGCGCTCCATTGCGACGGACATTTGTTGTTCGTTTATTCGAATAGCATTCTGCGCGATGTTAGACGCATTATTTGTGTTGATTACACTCATGTTTCTGACCTCATGGGTACGTTAGTTATTAATTTACCATTTAAGAAACGTCTGACCGCTCCTCATGCAAAGACCCCGGTCGACAGCTTCGGATAGGTCTTTAATTTTTAAAATACCGAAAAGCACTGATCTTTGCTTTTCCTTATAAAGTGCCTCGTCTTTGGAGCCAGTCGATGCACATTAATGTGAAAGAAAGGCTAATCCTTGTTAAGGACGTGCTTACGAGTACTAGTCGTGAATTTTAAAAATTAGAATGTTAAAGATAGTGAATGTGCTTCCGAATGGATGTATGTACGGAGCAAAACGTTGCCGGTGTAAGTCAGATCGACCACTTACTAGGGCAGTTACAATGCGAAAATTACATAACCCCGAGGAAGTAACATGAATTCTTTTAGCCGAGCTGCTCTCAAGTCATACACGAATGTAAATAAGGATATTGCAGTAGACTCTGCTGATAACCATGAGCTCGTTAAAATGCTGTTTTCCGGCGCGGTGGATGCGATCTGCCAGGCTGAGGGCTGCTTTAGGTCGGGTGATCTAGTTGTGCGCGGAGAATCTATTACGAAGGCGCAAACGATCCTTTTCGGCCTCCGCTCAACGCTCGATCACGTCAAAGGCGGAGAGCTGGCTCGGAACCTCGATTCCCTCTATGAGTACTGCAGCCGGCAACTTACTAAGGCGCATGTGAGTAACGAAGTAGAGCCAGTGCAGGAAGCACGGTCGCTGCTCGCCCAGATTAGAGAAGCATGGCAAATCATGCCCCTTAATCCAGCGCCGCCAGCACAATAGAGCTTTCTAATAGCCAAACTTGCTGCAGTCTATGCTCGCAAGCCGCTATTTAAGGTTAACTCCCTCCGGTGCATGAATAGAAAGACTTCTCATCACCCGCCCCCCCCCCCTCCCCGTGCCATGCTGGCTGCAATTTCAAGTTGCAGCAGTGTTGCTCGTGGTTGTAAAGACGCCGGTCATGGTACACTCCTTGCGTTCAAGATCTATGTTCCAACTGTTTGATATTTGCGCAATGTTGGTGGATAGTATCTAAATCCAGTTTATTGAAAGCAGTGAAACGATTGACTAGCCAAAGCCTTTTCATCGGTACAAGCGACGAAGCCATAAAACTTGTCAGGCTCATTTCTTTGTGTGCTGATTCAGACGCGTCGATATTGATACAAGGTGAGACTGGAAGCGGAAAAGAGGTCGTCTGCGGCGAGTTACATCGCCAGTCCCCAAGAAGTTCAAATAACCTCGTTGGTATCAATTGTGCTGCTATCCCCGCCCAACTTCTAGAAAGTGAGCTCTTTGGTCACAAAAAAGGTGCTTTCTCAGGAGCCATCGCAGACAGGGTAGGTCGATTCCAGTTGGCTGATAAGGGCACTCTATTCCTTGATGAAATAGGTGATATGCCCCTTGAGCTACAAGTCAAAATGCTGCGGGTATTAGAGGAACGAGTAGTGACGCCCGTAGGGTCGACAGCCGAGGTGCCTATTGATGTGCGCGTAGTGTCCGCAACGCATCAAGATTTATCAGCCATGGTAGAGCGGAAGGAGTTTAGGGAGGACCTTTACTACCGTCTGAACGTCATCCCAATAGCCATTCCCCCACTTCGCGAGCGTCAAGCAGACATCGGTGAGCTTTGTCACCATTTTGCGGCGCTTCATGGCAGCGGTCGGAATGTTAGTTTTACACCCCGCACTATGGATTATTTATTGCGCTATGCGTGGCCGGGCAATGTTCGTGAACTTTCGAACCTCATAAAGCGGTTGCTGGTGCTGGCGCCGCAAGATGAGATAGAGCTCTCTGAATTCCCGGAGGCTTATCTGCCCGCAGGCCTTGCGGAGTCGATAAAAGCAGACCAGCCTTCATCGCACGAGGAATTCAAGCCAGAGATAAACTCCACGCTTCTTGCCCAATTCGAGCAAAGTAATGATGCTGAGCTAGGAAGGCCCGTGAGCGAAGTAGAACGAATCATTCGACTATCCAATTCGATAGAAAGGCTGCCCAGTGAGGGCGTCGCTACAAAGAGTCTACTAAGTGACCTCGAATCAAATTTGATTCGAGCGGCGCTAGCACAAAGTGACGGTAACGTCTCAAAAGCCGCCAAATTACTTCAACTCGGGCGCACTACGCTTATCCAAAAGCTTGAAAAATATAAGATTTCAGCATCGGTATAAACTCAGGGTAAGCACCTCTCCTTTAGTCGAGATACATCTCAGTTAGCGAAGCTGTATTGCCTCGATGCAAATTTAACCCACCAAATTAATCTTGAATCCCCAGCATTTATTGTGGAGTTGCAGCCTTTCGAGATTCCGCCCTGTAAATAACCTGACACTGCGCGTTACATCTGAATAAGATAGATATCAAAGTATACTTATATCATTGTTTTTAATGACTTTATAATATTTGGCCTAGAAATTGCTTCTGTAAAACCAGATTAAGGAGTCGAACACATGATTCAGTTAGAAAGAGACCGCATCTCAGACAGCCAGCACGCAGACGAGCAACCGTTTGTGTTTGTTGACGATAGCAGCGTTGCGCTGTTTGAGCTTGCATGCAGAGTCGCAAAAACTGATGTGCCCGTGCTAATTAGCGGCCCCACGGGTGCTGGCAAGGAGATTATTGCAAAAGTCATCCATGAAGCCTCCCTTAAGGAAGCAATGCCATTCGTGGCAATCAATTGTGCAGCGATTCCGGCTTCTCTGGCTGAGGATATGTTATTTGGGCACGAAAAGGGCGCTTTTACGGGTGCACTTAAGGAAAAGAAAGGATATTTCGAACAGGCACACGGTGGAACCCTGTTTCTGGATGAAATAGGTGAGATGCCCCTTGAGCTCCAATCTAAGCTTCTGAGGGTTCTTCAGGAGAAAAAAATAACTCGCGTCGGTGGAACTACTCAGAAAAGGGTCGATGTAAGGATAGTGGCAGCCTCTAATATCAACCTAAAGCAGGCCGTAACTGAGAAAAAATTCCGTGAAGACCTATACTACCGATTAAGCGGATTTAAGCTCTCATTACTACCACTATGTCAGCGTAAGAGAGATATAGAGGCGCTTTCTTACGTGCTCATTCAGAAACACTCGTGCAAGCCATTCCCTCAGTTAAAAGAATGCGCGAAAGCAGCTCTTTTAGATTATCAATGGCCGGGTAACGTGCGAGAGCTGGAAAACTTAATTCAGCGCGCATTAATCATGTGTGATGGCAAAGAAATCAGGCAAGAAGATATTATTTTTGACGACGACGACCCAATTCACGACTTTATGAATCTCCAAGAAAAGTTAACTAACCCGCCTGAAACACAAATATCAGGATCAGGTTTTTTAGAAGGCAAAGATTTGCTCATAAAATCTCTACGAAATGAACTTGAGCATAAAAATATTATGGCAGCTATGGAGCTCACCGGAAATCGAAGTGACGCAGCCGAGAGACTGGGTATAAGCACTCGAACGCTCCGGAACAAAATTACAAAGTTACGAGCACTTGGGATGGAGGTCCCATCTGCTTATGCCAGAGTATAACTGGTAGCTAAAAAGGAAATCTCATGGAAATCAAGTCCGAAGCAAATGCACTTTTATCACAAATTCGTGACTACCAGTCTCAAATCGCTGATTCGCGGAATTCAGGTATATCTGAAACCAGCAATCGAGGCGTCGAAAATTCAACAAGTTTCGGGACAGAAATGTCTAAAGTAATAACAAACACGCTAAACGGAATAAGCGAGGCTCAAAATAATGCTTATGAACTTAGCAACGCATACCAAGCAGGTGAAGACGTGCCCTTAACCGAGGTGATACTTGAAATGCAAAAATCGTCACTGGCGTTTGAAGCGACACTACAGGTTCGAAATAAAGTACTGCAAGCGTACGAACAAATAATGAATATGCCTGTATAAGGCCGCAAAAATTAGAACAACTTTAGGAGTATGAACGTGGCTGAAATACAACAAGCTCTGCCTGGAACCAGTTTCTCAGGCTCAAGCATGAGCGCAGGAGAGTCAAGGGTGGGCAATTCTTATCCCTCGAATAACGCAAACTATCCCGTAGCGCAGCCAGGCGTGCAAATCGGATCATTAATCCAAAAATCTCTTCCGGGGGTCATTGTAATAGTGACACTGTTTGCATTGGTGTTGCTCTACAATTGGATAAACACAGCCGACTATCGCCCCTTATACCCAGAAATGCCAGAAACCGAAAAGAGTCAGGCATACGACGTATTAGCGAGCTCTTCCTTTCCCGTTAACCTAGACAGCCGGACAGGCGATCTGATGGTCCCTGCTGGGCAGTACTATGAAGCGCGCATGCTCCTCGCAAACTCTGGTTTCTCTGATCCAGGCTCTTCCCAATCAATGCCTCTATTAGATGAGCAGTCTTCTTTGACGACTAGCCAATTTATGGAGGAGGCGCGGTATCGCGCAGCAATAGAAGGTGAAATAGCTAAAAGTGTTGTACAAATATCTTCAATAAAGAATGCGCGAGTTCACTTAGCAGCGCCGAGACAAAGTTCCTATGTACGTAACAGAGAGCCAGCCAAAGCCTCTGTCGTAGTAATCGGTTATCCTGGCCGCGTAATTACACAGGGACATGTACAGTCAATTACCAACCTAGTTGCCTCAAGCGTTCCCTATTTAGCGGTCGAAGATGTGTCTGTAGTAGATCAGCAAGGTAACTTGTTGACAATGGAGATGAACGCTGGCCTTCGCATGGCCGACGAACAGAGCACCTATAAACGCTCAATTGAAAATGACTACAAGGCTCGAATCGAACAGTTACTCGCGCCAATTGTTGGAATCCAAAACGTGAATTCTGATGTCGATGCTTCGATCGACTTTTCTCAACTGGAAACAACGTCTGAAGTCTTTGATGAAACGGGAAGGGGTCCAATATCGAGATCGGAAGTGCTCGCAGTAGACCGCGATCGAGGCTCTCTCGCCGCTGGAGGAATACCCGGTTCGCAATCTAATATAGTGCCAAACGACACCGTGTTAGATGGCACGGATGGCGACAATCAAACAAACGCTACAGGGCCAGAAACAGTATCGAACGAGCCATCAAGTACGCGGACTACGCGAAATTACGAGTTAGATCGGTCCATAAAGTACTCCAGAGATGCCGTTGGTACAATAACCAGACTGTCCATTGCAGTAGTGATCAATGAAGCAATCCTGAATCGCCGGGTAAGCCAACCTATAACAGATGTTGAGGAAAACTCACCCGACGACGTGGAAGAGAGCGAAGCAATAGAACAAACGAATATTGCGCCCACTCCGCAGATAGATATCGAACAACTTACGGAACTCGTTAAAAATTCCGTTGGATTCGACGAAGCCCGCGGTGACCAAGTATTAGTCATAAGTTCACCGTTTATGACAGAAATCGTAACAGAGGAAATTGAAACTCCGTGGTATGAAGAATCGTCAATTATTTTGCTCATACAAATAGCGTCGGCCGTGATCGCCTTTGCAATCACCGTAATCTTCGTAATACGACCTGTTCTAACGTCAATGATGGCTAGAAATAAAGAAAAACTCCAAAGAGAAATGGATTCCAAATATGGGCTAGCTAGCGCAGGCAATGGTTATGACGCAAAGTTAGAGCAAATAAAACACCTAGCCAGCTCAAACCCTGGGAAAGTGGCCGGTGCTATCAAAGGACTGCTTAATAGCTAAGGCGTATAAATTATGGCAAAAAAAGATAAAAAATCGAAAGAGACGCCGAAAAAAACTGTTGAAAAAAAGAGCCCAGGCGACCAAGACCAAGCAAGGCGTGAGTTTGTAAATTTATCGAAGGTCGATAAAGCAGCCATAGTGATGATGCTTCTCGGTGAAACCTATGCGTCGGGTGTAATACAGCTTCTTGAACCAAAAGATATAACTATATTAGGAAAGGCGATGCTTAACGTACAGCAATCCTCAGAGGCTATTCTACATCTAGTATTGAATGAATTTTTGGATAAAAATTCTGGCCTTGTAAATTTGGGCGCAGGATCATCTGAATATATTTCAAAAGTCCTCAAAGGGGCGTTGGGCGAAGAAAGCGCTGAAAACATTTTAGAAAAAATAAGGCCGGATGCAGCAAAAGGTCTCTCGATGCTGAAATGGATGGATGCAAGGTCAATTTATGAATCTATTCAAAATGAACATCCACAGGTTTTTGCAATCGTTTTGTCTGTACTTGACCACGACGTAGCAGGAGAGCTCTTGGATTTGTTGCCAGTCGATATCCGTGCAGAAGTAATATCGCGTATCGCAACACTTGAACGGGTCGATCCTACTGCACTAGCCAGATTAGATGACCTCCTGAAATCCCAATTCGTAAAGCAAAAGGGAGTTCGATTTAAATCGCTTGGAGGCGTTAAAACAGCGGCCATGATACTTAATTTTTCCGGAGCAGAAATTCAATCCGGCGTATTAAAATCAGTGACTGATTCTGATATCGAACTCGCATCTGCTCTTGAAGAAAATATGTTTACATTTAGCAACCTGATTGGATTAGACGCAAAAAGTATGCAGATTTTGCTCCGAGATCTAGAAAATGACCAATTAATTCCGGCTCTAAAAGGCGCCGACGAAACTCTCAAAGAAAAATTTTTGGAGAACATGTCAGAAAGAGCTCGAGAGATACTTGTCGACGATCTTGAAAACACAGGGCCGCTAAGGGTCACCGAAGTAGATGAAGCCCAAAAAGCAATAGCGAGTATTGCACGAAAACTATCTGAGGAAGGCGAAATTATGCTTCCTGGAGCTGGCAATGACTTTGTCTAGTGGGGAAAAAATATTAAATAAATTAATTACTAATAAGCCGAGTGAAACTATTTTTTGTGAAGATAAGACTTTCACAAAAAATATTATTGATACGTCAGAATTTATGGCTTGGAATCCTGGTTCACAACAACCCGAATTTGAAACATCAGCGCAGAGTAAAGAAAGAAAAACATCTGATGCCAATGATAGTGATTCATCAGAAAAGGAAAAAGTAGTCGGACAAGATCTTATTGATTCTTCAGAATCTGAGAGACTGATCGCAGAGTATGAAAAAGGCTTTATTGAGGGAGAAAAGTCTGCAGAAAATAACTTAAGTAAAAAAATTGAAAACGTAAATAGACTCTTACACAATTTAAATGAGGGGCACTGTGATTTATCGGAATTTTATTCACCCCTTAAATCTCTGACTATTCGAATCGTTGAGGCCGTATTAAAAGCTGAGCTTGTCGAATCTCGGAAAGGTGTTGAAAAAATTGTAGAAGACGTGATCAATTCTCTCGGGTCACTGTCCAATGATCCAGTTAAATTAGCTTTAGGTGAAAAAGATTATGATGAGCTAACTGAAGAGATGAGACAAGAATTTCCACTAGTTCAATTTATACTCGATCAAAAATTATCTCAAGGAAGCGCTTACGGGAGAATGAACGACAAAACAATAAATGATCTCTCTGAGGAGCGATTAGCGGATATTGTTAATAAGGTATTAAGCAATGGATGAGTCCGACCTGACAGGTGAATACGATTTTTCAAAATATCGTGATGCCTTAGATGTCAACTTTACAAAACCGGTCCAAACAAGCACTGGTCGTGTAAAACGAGTCATAGGGCTTACTGTCGAAGCTGTCGGACTTTCTGCGCCCATAGGTGCTCAGTGCGTAATTGAATCAAGTGGTGAAAATGGGCCGGTCGATGCTGAGGTGATTGGGTTTGACGGAGAGCTAATCTTTTTAATGCCCTTTGAAAATATTGAAGGCGTCTCTCCGGGGGCGGGAGTAACTATTAAATCCACCACTCCACTGGGGGGGTTTAGTTGGGAGCTAAGGGGGCGCGTGATCGATGGATTAGGTCAACCAATTGATGATGGGGAACCTCTAAAATATACAGAATCAGTAAGTTTAGAAGGTAGACGAGTTGGTGCGCTTGAGAGACGAAATATAACAGAGGTTTTGGACACAGGTGTCAAAGCAATTAACTCGTGTTTCACGTTCGGTAAAGGTCAGCGAATGGGGCTCATAGCGGGTTCAGGTGTTGGAAAGAGTGTTCTTTTAGCGATGCTAACTAAAAATACGTCTGCCGATATTGTTGTAATCGCTTTGATCGGCGAGCGTAGTCGAGAGGTCAAAGAATTTGTAACTGAAACTTTAGGTGTAAATGGCCTACAAAGAGCTGTAATCGTTGCAGAATCCGTGAGTTCTTCTGCCGTAAGGAGAATAAAAGCAGCTAAGCTCGCCCACACTATCGCTGAGCAATATCGCATGCAAGGAAAACATGTTCTTCTTCTTGTCGATAGCCTCACGCGAGTAGCTCATGCGCAACGTGAAATCGGCCTGGCTGTAGGTGAGCCACCAACTACGAAAGGGTATCCACCATCGGTATTTGCGTTACTGCCGAGTCTCATAGAGCGAGTAGGTATGGGAGGAGGTTCGGAGGGTTCTATATCAGCATTCTATACAGTGCTTGCTGAAAACGACGATCGTGCAGACCCAATTGTTGATATTTCACGGGCAACTCTTGACGGACAAATAATGCTTTCTCGAAAGCTGGCGGATTCAGCGCATTATCCAGCTATCGATCTAGAGGGATCAATTTCTCGTGTGGCAGATAAGATCGTACCTAAGGGCCAAATAGAAACTGCTCGATATATTCGACGACTCTGGGCTTTGTATTACCAGAACGAAGATATTATCCAAATCGGGGCCTATGAATCTGGCTCGAACTCAGAAATTGACCTTGCGATAGAGCGGAAGCTTGAAATAGATGAATTCTTGACGCAAGGAATAGATGAAATATTTTCAGTTGAGGAAACTTCTCAACTGCTTGAAAAGATATTGTAGGAATGAAGATGAAAGCGAAAATTTTTGAGGTAATGTTAAAAAAAATCGATCAAAAGAAAAAATTATTAGAAATTGAAATTAACAAAATTCAAAGTCGAAGACGAACACTCGATTCAAAAATAAAAAGTATTGATAGTTATATTAAAGAATATAATCATGACTTAGATCAGAATCTTAAAAAACAAAGCGTGCTAGAAAAAAGGAGTAACACTATAGCGTTTATCGCACAATTAGATGAGGCGAAAAAAAAGTTAGGTCACGCAATTTCTGAACTTGATACAAAAATCAATTTGTTAAGGAGTAGCATACTTAACGTTCACCTTGAAAGTACAAAATATAAGAAGCTTGCAGAAGCTCAAGCATACGATATAAATACGCGAGAAATTAAATATCATCAAAAGCAGGACGAAGACGCATATTTGACAAAATTCATAACGCAGAAGAAACGTGATGGAAAATTGGCATGCTAATTGCTTAAAATATACTAGAGGCCAAAAGCCAGAAAAATCTTCCAACTGAAATAGAAACACGGTATCGACAATATGATCAATAACCATTTTGAATTGCAAAACATTATCCGAGATGTCGAACGATCGCCGCAAAGCCGGGATCAGAATGATACGACTGATGTGAGCGATGCAAATGATGATAGTAGCTTTGAGGCTACTATGGCGCGAGTTAGCAATAATCCCACAGAACAAAGTACTGATAACGAATCTGATACTGACGCCGCGGAAGAGTCAAAGAGCACAAGCGAACTGGAAACTTCAGAAAATGAAGAAGAGGCCAAACTCAACAAAAATATAGGTGTCTCATTAACCGATAAAGACAACATAGACAGCGCGGAAGGGAAAGAAAGTGGCATTATATTGCCACTTATACAATCGAAAAAGTTCACACTAGACCAATTAACGCTAGGTGGGAAAAGATCGGTCTTAATTGCAAGGTCAGCTAACGTATCTGACGTCGAGGGACAGTTGAAGTCTAGCAAAGGCTCTTTAGATACCCTAGGTATCGGTAAGGCGCGTGAAGCCATTAGCAAGTCATCTAACGACAATCCAACGTTATTGCAGAAAGACAGTCTGTTGAAGGTGTTGGGGTTGAAAGGTGGCCAGAATTTAGAACTCACACTCCCAAAAACAGAGAACACACAACTAGACTCCATTGGTCAAGAGCTCGAGTTACGCATTTCGACTCAAAGTGGTAAGTCTTCAGAATCAATTCCAATTGCGGAATCGCATATTGACATTAATAGTGTTAAGGAAAAAATTAATAGCCTAATAAAGCAGCAAATTATAAATTCGTTTTCTGGTAAAAATGTCTCAGTAAAGATGCTGCTCACGCCAGAATCACTCGGAGAAGTCGAGGTAGATCTTTTATTTAGCCGCGGCTCAGATGTTCACGTTACCTTGCGGTCTGAAAATAGCGAAGTGGTAAAGTTGATGCAAGTAAATGCAACAGCACTCAGAGATCAGTTGGCCTCTGAAGCTAAAGGACAATTCTCATTACAAGTAAGTGGTATTCAAGACCAGAATACCGGTTTCCATGATCGCAGTGGTTACAGTAAAAATCAGGATAAAAATTTGAACAATACCGGAACAGATGAAAATGAGATCGCAGATAAAACCACCGTTACTGACGGTACAAACTCAAGACGCCAAGTAAGTATGATCGATACGTATGCCTAAGAGTTAAGCAGAAAATGGCAAACAAAAACGATGCTATAGAAAGCATGCCAGCCGTTAAAAATAAGAAACGCGTTTGGCTGCTATTTGCGCTATCAACAATAGGATTATGTCTGTTGGCTGGCGGCGCGTATTTTTATCTAACTCAAAATACGATTATAGAGACATCAGGCGAATCAGTTGCATCAGGCGAATCAGGCGAATCAGGCGAATCAGACGCATCAAATTCACCCGAAAAGTCAGAAGCAATAGAATCATCAGTAATTCAAAGTAAGAGCTCAGAATTCTTTAACTCGAAATCAGAACCAGAAATAGGCGACTTAATTTTTTACGAGCTAGAAGAAAATATAATAACAGTTCTCGCAGAAACTGATTACGAAATGCGAGTGAGGCTCGCATTATTCACTTTTTACGGAAGTAGTATGGTAGACGCAATAATCGAGCAAGAGGCTGAACTCAATATCCAACTACGGAGGAAATTATCTGAAGTGTCAGAAGATGACTTCATATCACGTGATTTTAGGGTCACTATCGAAAACGAATTGTCGATCACTGCAAATGAGTTTTTTTCTGGGAAAGACATTTTTGCCGGTATAGATTCTATTTTATTCACCGAATTTTCTGTCAATTAGAAAGAGAGAAATATATGACTGAAGAAACGTCCAAAATTTCCGACGAAGAATTTCAAGCCCTACAGGGAACTTTGAATAATGATCATTTGACTAAGATAGTGAACGGGAATCCGGCTCTGGTAGTAAAACATGATCTGATTGGTAAAACTGAAAATTTAGAGATAGATGAGCAAGTACTAAAAGAAATTAGCAGTAAATTTTCCGAGAAACTTCAAGAAGGACTCGCGAGCGTTTTAAATACTTATACAAAAATTGCTAATCTTCGAACTGAAGTTGAGATTTATTCTGAACATATAAGGAATATTGTTCCACAGAGCGCAATTATGACGTTAAGCCTACAACCAATGGAACGCAATGCGTTAGTAACGATTAGTTCACCGCTTGTGTTTAATTCTCTCGACAGGTTCTTTGGAGGAGCTGGCTCCAGTACCATAGGATTTTCTACGGATAGAAATTTTGCGAGTACTGAGGATGCAATACTTGGAATAATGGGCACTCTGATATCTAGCTCGCTAAGTGAAGGATGGGCGCCGCTTGCTCAAGCAAAATTTGAAAAGGTACAGTCGGAACTTGATCCAAATAAACTACGCGGGTTTAAATATGACGAGTCTCTTGTTGTTACTCGTTTTGATGTAAGTACGGCAGAGGGTATAGAGGGACAGATTGCGATAGCATATCCGATAACATCAATTCGAAGTCAAGTTGATAGGTACGCAAAACAATTACTAGACTTCGTTCAGCTGTCCTCTATAAATAAGGATTGGACTCGAGAGTTACGCCAAGGCTGTATGGATGTTGACATTGAGTTAGAAGTTGAATTTGGAAAGTTACATTCTACCGTCGGCGAAATAGCATCGCTAAGTGTCGGAGATGAACTCAGGATAGTGACAGGCGAAGTACTTGCAATTACTGTAGATGGTGTATCGATTGTATATGGTATGCCGGGTCAACTTGGAGAAAGCGTAGCTGTGAGAGTTACAGCTCCTTCTGATAAATAAGCAAAGAAAATACTTGGGAATTATTATGGATACACAAGATACAAACGATTTCGGAGCAGAAACTGAATCTCAAAGCCAAGAATTAGGTGGAGCACTCGTAAATACGGCCGATAACAGTGCCAGAGAGCATAACTCAAGAGATGGCAATGTCGATTCCGCCGTACTTGATAACATACCAGTTACTGTGTCTGTAGAGCTCGGTACAACAAAATTGAAAATTGGAGAAATGATGGCGCTGAACCAAGGTTCCGTTATTGCCCTCGATTCTTTAGCCGGTGAGCCTTTAAACCTTCGAGTCAACGGTACACTGATCGCAAAAGGAGAAATCGTGCTCATAAAAGAAAACTATGGAATAAAATTGACTGAAATAGTGCCAAGAGGGGGCAACGGTTAGAAGTTTTATGCTCGCCTTAGATAAAAATTGTGATAACAAGCAATAGCGTTGGTCAAAGTGACAATATACGAGTACTAAATGGAAGTTAATTCCCTAACGAATATAGTAATTCCTTTGCTTGCTGTAGCAATTGCTCTGGCGGTCTTTTTTATAGTTTTAAAAAAATATCGAGGAATGCTTCCAGATGCAGGAAATAACCGACTAAAGGTCACTTCGCAAAGAAGAGTAGGTCTCAAAGCGCAATTAATTCTTGTTGAAGCAGATTCTTATGTATCTCTTATCGCGTTTTCGGCTGATAACATTGTTCCAATTTGGACACATAAAAATTCATCTGAAGAAGAGTCTCTTTAAAAACAAGAGTGATATGATGTCCTCGATTTACGATGAAAGTAAAAACAAAGCAGTAATCCTTCTACGGCAACTATTGCCAAAAATCCGATTATCAATAATTTTTCTGTTATTGATAGTGTCGCCACTCAGTGCTCAAGTTGGTTTGCCTGCTCTGAGCGTAACTGATACTTCTGCTGGCACAGAATATAGTTTGACGCTTCAAATATTGATACTCATGACGGTGCTGACGCTCCTTCCGTCAATACTTATAATGATGACTTCGTTTGTAAGAATCATTATCGTAATGTCCTTATTACGACAAGCGATTGGGACGGCGCAGACACCACCAAATACGGTTTTGGTTGGAATCTCATTGTTCTTAACGTTTTTTGTAATGTCACCGATATTTAATGAAATCTATAACGATTCTATTACACCGTATCTTGATGCTGAAATCGGGGCCGAACAAGCCGTAGAGGTTGCTCAAGCTCCGCTACGCGAATTTATGTTATCTCAGACACGTGAAGACGATATAGCTGTTTTCAGCGAAATAGCGGGGATGGAATTTAGCGAAAATGAAGAAATACCACTTAGCATACTTTTGCCGTCATTTATGACTTCTGAGCTCAAGACTGCATTTACAATTGGTTTTCTTATCTATATCCCTTTTGTAATAATAGATCTGGTAGTAGCAAGCGTACTCATGGCGATGGGAATGATGATGCTTTCTCCTATGATGATTTCAATGCCTTTTAAGCTAATGCTCTTTGTTTTAGCTGATGGGTGGATTCTAATTATGCAATCCTTAGCTGGAAGTTTCAGGATATAAATGAATATTGCAGATGTCATTACTATCGGACGTGATGCGCTTTGGGTAACAATGCTGATTGCCGGGCCGTTATTAGGAGGAACACTCGTAGTAGGAATTGTAATCGGTATTTTTCAAGCTGCGACATCCATTCAAGAGATGACACTTAGTTTTATACCGAAGTTAATCACGCTGGTATTGGTATTATTTCTTGTTGGTGGCTGGCAGATTCTTACACTAGTAGATTATTTTCAAACTCTTCTTTTAAATTTACCAATGTACCTACAATGACCACACTTTTGATGGCCGAAATGATTGATATCTTTTATCAATTTCTTTTTCCATTTAGTCGACTGTCTGCCTTTCTACTTGCGTCTCCTTTCTACTCCATAGAATCAATCAATATAAGATTCAGAATTGCAATATCTGCTGTGTTCACTTTCCTATATTTCAGTTTCTTAGAAGGCGTTTCGATAGATCCGCTCACGAGCGTTGGATTTTTGTATATATTACAAGAAATCGCTATAGGTGTAATTCTCGGCTTTAGCCTGCAGTTAGTGAGCGCAGCAATCACGGTAGGAGGGCAAGCAATTTCAAATGCAATGGGTCTTGGCATGGCGAATATGTTTGATCCAAATTTGGGAAATGTGCCAGTCATATCACAATTTCTTATTATTCTCTCAACACTAATCTTCTTACTAATTGACGGACATCTGATAATTATCGACCTCATATTTCAAAGTTTTGAAGAACTGCCTATAGGTCAACCATTACTCATATTGCCATTACTAGACTCATTACTAGAATTAACGCCACTGGTTTTCTCCGGTGGGCTTTTACTCGCGTTGCCTATGATGATCTCTCTTTTACTTGTCAATATTGGATTAGGTATTATCACCAGATCGGCGCCATCTCTAAATATTATTGCAGTTGGATTTCCAGCCATTCTTCTGATAGGAAGCATTCTTCTTATAGTCGCACTTCCGGGAGTCCTAAGACTAATACAAGATTTTTGGATAGAGTCATTTGATAAAATAACCTTGATGATAGGAATATAGAATGGCAGAAGAGTCCGATCAAACCGACAAAACGGAGGAGCCGACGGCAAGAAGGCGTGAAAAAGCGAAGGAGGACGGCCAATTTCTTCGATCACAAGACACCTCGATCGCTGTTCTTTTAATTTCTGTTGCGCTGGTTATGTACTTGTTCGGAAGCAATGCCGAAGAGCGGTTTGTCGGACTATTCACCCAAGCTTTTACGTTTGACAATTCGATAATTGACGATAGCTCATCGATAGTTGGTATGGTGTCGACTTTATTTATAGGCTCATTAATTTCGATTTCGCCTCTATTAGCGTTGACTATCCTGCTTGCTATTGCAACTGCGTTTTTCACAGGCGGTATTGGTTTCTCAGTAAAAGCATTTTTGCCAAAAGCCTCAAAAATGAACCCTTTAACAGGGCTCGGCCGTATGTTTGGATTAAAAGGTCTAGTTGAGCTGACAAAAAGCTTCGCAAAATTATTTTTAATAGCTACGTCGATTTTTGCGCTCCTTTATACAATGTACGAGAGTATTTTCTTTTTAAATCTACTACCGGAAAAAGTGGCAATCGAGAATGGGCTGGGCATTTTAATTTTCGGTGTCTTGCTGACGACATTTACTTTATTAGTCATTGCCGCTATTGATCTTCCATACCAAATTTATAGCTTCAATAACAAATTAAAAATGACTCTGAAAGAAGTAAAAGATGAATATAAAGAATCAGAAGGACGGCCAGAAGTAAAGGCTAAAATTAGGGAGAGACAACGACAGGTAGCGATGAACCAAATGATGCTTACAATTGCTGATGCGGATGTCATCGTCACTAACCCAGATCACTTTTCTGTCGCACTCTCTTACGAGCCTGGTGGTAATAAAGCTCCGATAGTGCTTGCAAAAGGTGTCGATTTCGTTGCTGCTGCAATAAAAGAAAAAGCCGCAGATCATACTGTGCCAATATTTGAGGCTCCGCTGCTTGCTCGCGCCTTGTTTTATACAACGGATATAAAGCAAGAAGTACCAGCACCACTTTACCGCTCTGTTGCAGAAGTAATAGCATATATTTATGCACTTAATGAGTTAAAAAGAAGCGGATCTAGACCGAGTAAGCCGGAAGTTGATCTGCCCGCATCGATGTTATTTGATAAGAGCGGTCGACTAATAAACGAAGGTTAGGTTAAGCCTACTCAGAATTGGCAGGTGGATTAATTAAATTGGGTGTAATGTCGATTGGTTAATAAATGGTCTTAATAAAGAGGTGGCAATGGCTGATCCAACCGATAATGGCATAAATAATGCCAACGATGAAATAGATGAAGTGGACCCAAGCCTCGCTGATACGAGTAATGAAGCTGAGATAGGTGTAGATGAGGAGGACGTTGAGACTGACAGCGACTCTACCGAAGGGATTGAAGAAGAAGTAATTGATCCTATCGTTCTCTTAAATCAGCGAATGCAATCTCTTGATCAGAATTTTGAAAGTATGAGCGTCGGGGTTACTCGAAGGTTTGATCGTAGCCAGAAAGAAATTATGGCCATCAATAAGCTGCTTGTAACTGGTGGTAGTGCTCTTGCAGCACTTCTGCTCGCGGCAACAGCACTTTCTTTTTTCAATTGGTCGTCAAACTCAACATTCGATGATCTTTCAGGAAAAATGGCGGAACGAATAGACTCATTCTCGTCTCTAGACCGACAATTAGCAAGGCTACGTGAAGATGTTGAGCTAGCAAATGACTCGAATGCTCAGCTAGAAGGGGAGATTCTTGGATTCAAGGGATCTCTGGATATCGCTATGGAGCAAGTTCGAATACGTTACGAAGCTCAAAAATCAGATGTGGACGAACAAATCGATGTTCTGGGCGGAGAATTTGAAGATTTTGTTGAAAAGTTTTCTGCGCTAGCTGAGACAAATAATTCTATATCACTTGAACTAAGACGTGTGATTCAAGCCACTCAAAGGCTACAGGGTTTTGAGGGCATTTTAAACGCTCTTGTTACGCTTGAAAAAAATAAATATTACGACGCCATAAGCTCGTTACAAGAGACTGAGGCCACTGAAAATAAAGAAGGATTTGATAATGATATGATTGATGAAATGGTGGATGATGGATATATCTACTTTGATCGAGATAAAAATTCAAATTAAGTGAGTGATTACGCAATTAAACTTTCCCTAAGTTTAGCCGCGGTGCCGCTTAGCAGTTGACTCACCCTCGACTCGTTTACACCGATTACTGCCCCAATTTCTTTCATGTTTAGTTCTTCGACGTAGTAAAGAGAAATAATTAGCTTAGATCTATCGTCAAGTTTTGATATTTCATTCGTAAGTCGATCAGATAACTCAGAATCCTCCAAGCTAAGCAATGGGTTCGCCGCTTGATCTTCAAATCCACTTTCTGTCTCTAGGGATTCATCATCAATCTGTACTAAATTAAATTGATTCGCGTGCGAGCGCTTTCGTTCTAACTCCGAAATAGTTAATCCAAGAAACTCCGCTACTTCTTCATTTCTTGGTTCTCTACCAAGAGAATTAGTCAGTGACATCTTTGCGCTTGAGTACTCTCTATTATTCTTAACAGCTAAGCGAGACATGCTACTGGCTTTTCGCACTTCATCTAAAATTGAGCCTTTGATTCTCCTTTTTGCATACTCATCAAAAGAGACGCCGATAGAGGGATCAAAACTCTGACTTGCTTCCAATAAACCTAACATCCCGATTTGAATCATATCTTCGACTTCGATGAAATCAGGTACACGAGCTTTCAGGTAGAGCGCGATTTTTTTGACCAAACCAAATTTATGGGACACGTCCACCGACGCGGCCCCAATATCCTGAACCAACTTATACTCTGTATCTCCTAGCTCCACCGTGAATCCCCTATTTTATGAACCCGTCAAGGAAAAATTGTAGACCATTTCTTTTCCCTGCATCCGTAAACGATGGATGCAAATCAATGGCTTTTGCTATCTTGTTCATCTCAGTACTCGCGCTAGCTAAGGGAAGCGATGATATTTCGAATTCCGAAGACTCCCAAGCCTTTGAGAATAATGGGTCTTCAGAAAGGGACCCTATATATTCAACGTTATGACTTAGGAATTTATTACAGACGTAATTTAGGCTTTCATACAGTTTTTTTCCAGCAGCAGGACTAGATGTCCGATTTGGGAGGTATACTACGTCATTAACCTGATGCTGTTTCGATAGTACTTTGATAATCGCATAAGCATCAGAAATTGAGGATAGGTCTTCAGTGCCTATAATAATTCTTAATTGTACTGAAGACATGAATGAAAGAACTTGCTGGCTAATACCGGCAGACATGTCAACTATCAGATAGTCATATTTATCACCAATAGATGAAAAAGCTTGAATGATCGAGGCGCATTCAACCGAATCTAAATCTGCAATTTTTTCTACGCCGCTTCCGCCAGGTATAAGGTCAATATTTTCATAAGCAGAGACTATCGTTTCAGAAAGCGTCGCGCTTCCCTCGATAACATGAGAAAGATCGTATTTAAAATTTTTATTAAACGCAATATGTAGATTCGCCATGCCTAAATCTGCGTCAAAGAGCAAAATTTTCTTACCTATAGACGCAAGCTGCAAAGCTAGATTGACGGTAAACGTCGTTTTTCCGACCCCTCCCTTTCCGCTTGCGATTCCGATTACTCGAGTATTCAATAAATCCCCCTAATTTACTGCGATAATGTGCAGCTTAAATACGATATCGTCCAAATTTCTATATTGAAACTGAGTTACTCTCAGGAAGCTTATGATCTTCCATATTCATAAGTGCCCTCGAATCTGCGCTATGCTCATTTTGGCTCGGAATTGGGCTATTTACTAGCAGATTATAGAGTTGGTTAGCCAAAATCTCTTTATCTATGGTTACTAAGCCCGAATTAAGATCAGGGCTGATTGAGCCAAGAGAAATGGGTATTCGAGACTCGATTAATGTTTCAATCAGTGGCCAATGGCAATACTCTAGATCAAGCCTTGAAAGCATTATACTATTCCAATTAGTAGCATTTATCAGATATTTTTGTGCGGCAGCATAGGTATCGCTGGCGCTAACTAAGTGGAAATTGACCGAGGCCAGTCGTGTTTTAATTTCGGTCAAATCTTCCTTAATTTTCCTTGTATTTGTATCTACTATTAACATGCCATCATTCGTAAGATGATCCTCGATCATTTTTAGAGTTTCTATATCGTCTACTTCAAAAATTGGAAGTCCGAGACTTTTTGATATTTCTTGTAGTGCTCCTTTGGAGCTATTTTTTGTCTGTTTGTAATTAACGAGCACTGGTGGTGTTTCACATAGAGTCAAAAGTTTAAGCGATATTTTTATCGCCATTGTCGATTTTCCTGATCCGTATCCGCCGCAGAGAACGTGAGTTTTAACGCGTCTATCGATATCTGTTGAATTGGGAAGTGCATCAAGCAATTTGCTTTTTATTGCTAAATATACATCTTCAACAATAGCTGCCTCTGGAAGTGATTTAGTTAAAAAATTAGACAGGTTTCTCGATGCACCTTGTGTTTCGATATTAACTGTTACTTTGGCTACATCGCTATTGGTTTGAATTTTAGGCTTGCTTAAGTCTTTTCTAAAAATAGCGAGCTCTTCTTTAATTAAATTAGATATCTGTAAATAATCTTCAGGCTGACGCTGGGTTTGAACTGTCCTTATGCTTGAGTTTGGCGACAAAATCTTGCTCGTTTCGCGTACATCCTTTGTATCCACTCCTACTAGTAAGCGTGATTTATTCCCTATTTCTTGACAAGAAAATAATACAGCTTTGTCACCAAAACTTTTTACTGCTGCAGCCATTCCAGCGCTCTGATTCCGCGCCCAAATTACTTCGATTTTCATGCTGCTTCCTCCTGATTATGTAAAGTGATTTCTACTCTGCCTATTACTCGAATCTCTTGATCCTCTGGGACCTCGGTGTAGGCAAGGACAGATAAGTTACCTACTCTCTGTCTAAGTATTTTTGATAACCACGCGCGTATTTTTGGGGAAACAACTAAAACTGCAGGAAATCCGCTTTCTTCAGCCGCTAATTTTTCTCTCATAATTGAGTCTGTGAGAGACTCAATTAATTTTGGTTCTAAGAGAACGTCTTTCGATGTAGAGTTGTCAGGTATAGAGTTATTAAGTAGTTGCTCTAGGGACTGCTCTAACGTAATTATTGGCAGTTCTTCATTGACGTTGACGATGTCTTGTACAATCATTCTACTAAGGTGCGGTCGGATTAAAGCCGTTAGCTCGCTCGGATCCTTTGTTCTCATGCTTTCTGCAAGCAAATTATCAATGATTGATCTATAGTCACGGAGGGTGATTCCCTCTTGTAGTAGATTTTTTAATACTTGCATTATTGTGGAGACAGACAATTTATTTGGAACCAAATCCTCGACAAGCTTGGGTGATTTTTCTGCAATTAGGTCAAGTAATTGTTGCGTCTCGTCATGCCCCAAGAGCTCATCAGCATTATTTTTAAGAATTGAATTCATGTGTGTTGCGATCGCTGTAGCCGGATCGACAACTGTATACCCAGAAGTTTTTGCAAAATCACTTTGTGACCTGTCTATCCAATATGCATCTAGTCCAAAAGCAGGTTCTTTTGTTTTGGAGCCCTCTAAAGGCATCGAAATGCCGCCTGGATTGATTGCTAGTTCTTTGCCAATCATCACTTCGCCAGCGCCCCTCACAGCGCCATTAATCACGATATTATATCCATTTGGAGTTAACTCTAGATTATCTCTAATCCGAATAGGTTGTATAAGAAACCCTAGTTCGGACGACAATTTTTTCCGTATGCCTCTTATCCTAGCTAGTAATGTTCCGCCGCCATTTGGATTTACTAAAGGAATCAATCCATACCCTATTTCCAGTCCTACTTGATCCACTTGTTCGATGTGAGACCAGTCTAAATCATCTGCATCACTAGTCTCTTGTTCAGGTTCCTGTTCGACGTCTGATAAATCACTTCCATTTATCAGATTTTGTTGATTTTTATTTAAATAGTATGCGATTGCGGCTAGCGCGCTTCCCATACTAATAAAAATAAAGTGAGGCATCCCAGGGATACATCCAAGTATTATTAGTATACCTGCTGCTATAGTTAACGCAGCAGGGCTCCCTAATTGTGCGCTCGCTTGTGTTCCCATAGATTCGGAAGTGGTGACTCTGGTGACGATTATTGCTGTCGACAGTGAAAGTAATAGGGATGGTATTTGTGCTACTAGTCCGTCGCCGATTGTGAGTAGTACATATATTTCCCCAGCTTGAGCGAAGGTTAATCCGTGTTGCCCAACTCCGATAGCGAGGCCTCCGATGATATTGATTATTAGTATCAGGATTCCTGCAATAGCATCTCCGCGAACAAACTTTGATGCGCCATCCATTGATCCAAAGAAGTCAGATTCCTGAGAGAGCTCTTCGCGTCGTAGTTTGGCGCTAGCCTGATCAATAACTCCAGCATTTAAATCGGCGTCAATGGCCATTTGCTTTCCCGGAAGTGCGTCTAGCGTAAATCTTGCTATAACTTCTGATACCCTCCCCGCGCCTTTCGTGACCACAATAAAATTAATTATCATTAAAATCATGAAGATAATGAAGCCGACAACATAATCGCCCCCGATAACAAACTCTCCAAAAGCTGCGATAACATCTCCCGCCGCTTCGGGACCTTGATGCCCGTTCACAAGCACCACGCGTGTCGAAGCAACGTTAAGACTCAGTCGCAACATTGTTGCTAGTAGCAAAATTGATGGGAAAGAAGAAAATTCAAGCGGTCGAGAAACATGGACCGAAACCATGATTATAATTAAGCCGGTTAAAATATTTACCGTAAATAGAAGGTCAAGGAGCAGTGTTGGTAGAGGAACGATAAGCATCGACATTATTAGCAGAATGATAAAAGGCATTCCTAGGCTTGCCATACTGAAGCCGTTAAACGTCTGTCGTAAAGGTGACAATGAAACCGATTCCATAATTTTGCCTAATATCAATGAGTTACAGTAGCAATGCGGTGTAAGTAAGGGATAAGCACTTATATGGGTTGTATGAATGCAATTCATATGCCAATTATTAGCAGGATGAGGTAATACAAGGGGTAAAGTTTAAGTGTGCTGTGTCGACTGGAGGGATAGAGTAATTGGATCTGAGAACTCATGGGATTTTTTCTCAAGTTCATAGTCTTAATTTATAATTGTGACCCTATGTAGGTATGACTCGATGATTGACATGTTAATAGCGAGAGCTTTCTTAATTGCAATTTGTGTATCAGTAGCTTCAGCATGCTCAAGTACTAATAAGGACCTCGCCGAGGCGCTCGCTTATAAGCTGCAGAATGAAGGAGCGAAACTAGTTGCGACAGGCTATGCCGATATTAACGCACAAGGAGGCAATGAAAGTCAGAGGCGAGTTCTCGCTATACGCGCCTCAAAAATTGATGCGTACAGGTCGCTGTCAGAGCAAATATATGGTTTATATATCGACTCATCGACAACCGTCGGGGACTTGGTCGTTCAGAGTGATATAATTCAGACAAGAGTAGAAGGAATAATATACGGGGCCGAAATAGAGAGCATCAAGCCTATTTCAGATAGCACGTATGAAGTCACTTTGTCGCTCACATCCAACGTAGCAGAGAATTTAAAAAAGCTATATTTAAGTAGTATTGATTAAATTCGCAAGGCTGCAAAAATTATGAATTCAAAATCAAACCTAGAAAAATTTTATTATCTTATTTTTGTTTTGATTTCTTCGGCGATGTATTTTTATTCAGGACTAGCACTAGCATCAGACGAAGATACGAAAGGCGGTAGTCAAGAGCTTCTTGAAGAGTTAAAAAAAGAGTTGCTTAATCAAACTATTGAATCCGGACTTTCTCTAGCGTCGTCAGGTTATATCGACTCCACCGGCAAGTTATTTGAATCAACATTTTATGAAACAACGTCTAGAATATCCGCAGTAAGAAATTTAAATTTTCGTAAAAAACAGTCAAAAAATAGTAATATAAATAGAATAATCGACTTGGTAAGTAACGAAGAAAATAAATGCGTAAAACACCATCGAATTTATAAAAAAAGAATCGGAATACAATTTAACGATAAAATTACCGGCGAATTTGATGGAAATGTTAAAGAAGAAATAAAGAAAAATTTAGAGAAAGAAATATCTCAAAAATTACTTTCATCTTCTCAATGGTACATTGCCTCAGGCGTTCAAAATAAATTTCAAACACCAAGTACAAAATATTTTTCGGTCCTTAATAGAAGAAATGAAAATATTAGTGAGAATCGTTATTTAATAATAGTCGATTTAAAAGATAGCAACAATATTCTTTCAATACCTGCGTCTCTTAAGAGAATTAAATCTTCAAGCGTGGGACTGATGTCCAGTGTAAGTAACTCGCGATTTGTGAATAATCTGACTGCAGATAAATTTCAAAAAAAGCGTCGGGCAGTGGTAACAATGTCTGCGATAGATCTCGATCTTGGCAAAACGTTAATTAGCCGAATCTTTTCACTGAGCGTAGAAAAATCAGCTTATAATCTAAGATCCGAAAGCTTGTCTGTTAGCAATATAAATAAAATTAGAGAGCAGGCTGTTTTTTTTGCATCGGAACTGACCAGTTTCGATGCTTGTGAATTTGAAGATATCAAAATTAATTCGTATTCACAAATCAGTGTAAATTCAAATCAAAAAATAAGACTTGGAATCGGTAGTAGAGAAGGTGTTAATGAAGGCGATTTGTTTATAATGTCACCTTCAACTTTCACTGGTTATAATTCTTTACTAGACCCTTCTATTTTAGAAAACCTTGCAATTGGCGAGGTTATAGATGTCAATAGTAGTAATGCTGAGGTTAAAATTCTCTCAGGAAATTTCTTAAAAACCTATAGATCTGCAATTCCATTTTAGGTTTTCTAGGTGGCAGCGAGATAAAATTTATGTTCGATCGAACTTTATTATGTTTAAAATATTTTAACCAAAGTTGTGCGAAATTTGTTTCGTCTCTGAAGAATATTACACAAATTTCGTGCATTTTGTTCTTAGGGTTATTTTCTGGTACTTTGCTTAGCGCTGAATCCGATATCGACTCGGCGTTGAAACTGTTACTTGAAGACGTAGAAGTCGATAGATATCTTAAGGAAAGACAAAAAGAACAATTAGAGGGAGGAGTTTACCGAATTCAACCTGGGGATACTTTAGATCAAATAATATCTATAACTATTCCGAATTCTGGAATAAAAAAACAATTTATCCGTTCCGCTTTTGTCCAAGCTAATCCTGGCGCGTTTCGATCTCAGAACCCAAATTGGCTCCTTGCTGGTAAAGAGATGCGTATCCCCACTGCACAAGATATTTTAGCACTGATCTTTGTTGAAGCTCCGGAATCGACTAGCAAATCTACGCGTAACTGGATCAAGTTTCCATGATGTGATTCCCCGCGCCAAGTCGAATTTACATTCAAGTATATGATTTAATTATGCTTTAGTATCAGAAAGGATGATTTATAAAATCATTGCTCGCTATAGTCGGGCACTAGCACAAGCCTGCGTTTTACTTTAAGGTAATTTTAACTGAAATGCGAGCTGGGTAGCATTCCGTCGTGTTCTCCAAATTGCTGCCTACTAGTAGGTGTTTAGAAGGTTTTACGTATGCGCGACAGGTCGAGGCAAAGCCGCTTAATAGAGAGCCTTAAGCGAGATTTTGAAGATAGGCAAAAACCAGAGGGGTTCTATTTAACAAAAGGTCATGAGCGGAAAGTTCGCCGCTTGCTGCAACAGCTGTATTCGCCGTCACCCTTTAGTTTTATTCATAGCGCTAGCCAAAGTCTATCGACATATTATTATAAAATTGTTACTGAAAGACTGCGTATTTCGTCTTTATGCGAATTAATTTACTTTGATTCTTTAAGTAGTAAGAAAATTTTAGATGTCATAAATGGCGAAATAGGAAATATCCCCCTTAAACGGATTTCTAGTCTAAGTGAGCGAAATGCTAATAGAAAAGTACTGCTTATTCCTAGCAGCGTAGAGCTATCTGAAGAAAATTGGCAAGATATCGAAACGATTTGCTCGAGTTTGCCGGGAAGCGATATAGGGATTCTTTGTGCGGTGCCCGTACCTACACGAATAGTATCGCTTATAGATCGGCTTACGCGTAACAAACGGGTTTTCCATGCTTATTTTGACGTCCCTCGTCCCAAAGAAAAGCTTTTTTTGTCCGCGATTGCTAGAAGTTCCTCTGGTCATAGAAATGCCCTCCAAGTATTGAAAGATCTCGATCTCTATGAGCCTAATGCGCTGGGAAGCACGCAGGACAGTGGCTTCAATGATAGCTCAAAGGAATCGACTCCTAGAGGAAGTACATTCAGCGATCATCTGCAAGAAGTTGAGCTTGGCACAGCTATAGAGGAACCAAGCGTGGCTCTAAAATCGGTTAAATATTATTTAGCTATTTGTACAGTCGCTCTTTTTTTAGTTGGGACTATTTCTTACTTTACGCTTCTTTGATTGGACGAATTTCACTTTTTTGAGATTTTTCGCAGTTTAATCTATAGAGTTTTAGTAAGGTTTTTAATTATTTACGCCTCGTGCGCTTTTGAGTGTTTCTGCAGCACGGTATGGAAGTCCGCTATCGGTTCCCACCGTGACCATCGTAAAGCCCTCTGCAAGCCGTTTTTCAACCGTCAACGCCGAGGTGGTAATTGCGCAAGTTACGTCATTTTCTATACATGCCTCTAAAACTGTTTGGATGGCAATCTCGACTTCCGGATAGTTAGCGGTGGCGTAGCCCATTGCGGCGCTGAGATCAGAGGGGCCTATGAACACAGCACCTATCCCGGGGACAGAAATAATAGAGTCGATATTTTCGACCCCTTCAGGGGTTTCGATTTGGATAATCGCTAGTAATTCTCCTTCTTCATCGAGTGGCCATACATCTGCTTTTTGATAGTAGTCGGATATGCCCCAATACCAACTTGCGTTGGCGGGATTACGACCTCGTAAACCGGCTGGTTCGAAATCATCGACCGCTTTAAGTTGCGGGTAGCGCATGGTCCTTATCGCCATTTCTGCCTGACTACGATTATCAACTGATGGGAACATCACACCGAATACTCCGACATCAAGCACCTGCTTAACCTGCGTAATGATCTCGGCGCCACGGGAGGCAGGAATTCTTACAAGAGGCGTGACGTTTGGCTGAAGGCTGCCCTTCGTCATTATTTCATTTTTGTCAGTCATGCCTAGCAAAAACTCACGTAAGCGTTCGACATCGAATGGCGCATGCTCCATATCGATGATGACAAAGTCTAGGTTTGAGCGCGCCAGAGCACGAGCATTATTCAGCGAGTAGTCAAAAGCTAGCAGCCCCAGGGCGGCATGGTCATTATCGAGTAATTCTATCGTTTTATTGAGCCGCGCTACAGGCTTGACCTGAGCCGACGTCAAGCTTGAGCTTAGGACGAGTGCTAAGCTCAATGCCAGAACGACTCGAGTTGGCTGGAATCGCATTAGTAGTTCCTATTTAATGTACGCGATTAAAAATTGGCTTGTCTTGCCTCGGACAGCTGGCGCAAAGACGCCGACGTTTAAAGGATCATCAGCATTCTTTAGGAGGTCAGAGCTGCGTGCAATGATAAGACCAGCATTTTGAGCGAGTTGGGTGATCACGCTCTCAGCTACCCTGTGCAGTGATCCACCCGCTTCTATTCCGGTACCCTCTAGCGCAATGTGATCAGAGGCGATGAAGAACCCGCCCGGCTTAAGTACACGGGCTATTTCTTGGAAAGCCTTAGCTGGGTCGCCCAGGCTTTTCCCTTCGGGTGTGAAACCTAGTTCGTGCGGCCCCTGAATCCAGGTGACGAGATCGACGCTGTTATCTTCTGCGGCAAGGTTATCGAAGTCTGTGATGCTTACCTCCACGTTACCGAGCCGTCCGCCAGCCGTCCGAACGTCTATGCCATCGCCAACAAACTCCATGAGGCCAGGCGCATGCTGCAATATTACGTTGCCGTCAGCACCTACAGCGCGACTAATGATTTCGGTGTAATAGCCCCCGCCGGCTTCTAGTTCGAGGACACTCATACCGGTTTGTAGCCCTGCGAATTCGAGTACCGCGAGTGGCATACGGCGGGCATCGTTTTCGCTGTCTGCGCGAGGGCGGTCGGGGTGTTGCAACGCAGCGGCAATGTCTGCCTCTGCTGCATTGACAGCTGAATAGGCCATCGTGAGCGCAAACACGTAGGTTAAAAGATTTTTCATTACATTCTCCACAGGGAACTTAGAAGTTCATATTGAAGCATTATCAACCATCTGATTAAACCTTATTCTCGGCGTTAGGGTCCACCAGTGACGACAGGCCAGGAGCTAAAGGCGAACAACCCGTATTAACGCTGCACATAGCCGTAGTTCGCCTTGGTCATTCTCAGCGCTTTAAACGGTTAATAGCCACTTGCTTAGTGACCCTGTTTTGGCCTAAATTTGGAATATTCGAATAATAAAATCAGTAGGATTATCACTATGCGTAAATTTTCGAGAACACAAGCATTGTGGAGTCTAAAAGCCACCTCTGCAATGTCCACCGCTCTGTTTGCCTCTGCGATTTACGCTCAGGGTACAGCGCCTACTTTTTATACCGATGCGTTACCGCTTTTTGAAAAAAACTGTGCCGCATGTCATCAGCCGGACGGCCCTAGAGTCGGCGGAATAACCGCGCCGATGTCGCTACTCGATTACAATCAGGCTCGCGCATGGGCACCTATGATTCGCAATGCACTTATCACTGGCTATATGCCACCATGGGGCGCGCACGAACGGCATCGTGGCGAATTTAAAGACGAACGGTATATCGACGACACCGAGAAGGCGACCCTCATCGCGTGGATCGATGGAGGGGTTTTAGAGGGGAATCCAAACACCACTAAACAAGAAATGGCAAACGGCAGTACAGAGATGCCGGAGTCTGGCTGGTGGATCGGCGATCCAGACTTGGTCGTTCAATTTGAGAAGCCAGTAAGAGTTGCAGACAGTATTGAAGATTGGCAGCCTACAATTCAGATGCCAGTACCGGAAGGCGCGCATACCGAGCCTAAATGGATAGCGAAGGCTGAGCTTAATCCCGGCGGTCCTTGGGTGCATCACATCGTGTCTAGCCACATGGGGGTCGGCGTTCCCGGCCGCGGACCGTTTACTTACCCCGAGGGTTGGGGCGTATTGATGCCCGAAGATCCCTTCATCACTGTCAACATGCACTACCACAAAGACCCAGGCGAAGGCACGGCAGTTACCGATATGACCAAAGCGGGCTTCGTTTTCTATGAAGACGGCGCTGTGATCGATCACGTCGTTGAAACCAATTTATTACCCCACAGAGGATGGACAATCCCCGCGGGCGACCCTAATTTCAGAGTGAATAATACTTTCGCCATTGACGAAGACATTTACCTGCTATCGATGGGGCCGCACATGCACTATCGCGGCAAGGCCATGCGTTACGAAGTCGAATACCCCGATGGTGAGCGCGAGACGCTGCTATGGGTGCCTGACTATGACTTTAACTGGCAGTTTTTGTACGAATATAAAGAGCCAAAATTTTTACCCACAGGCTCTGTAATGCACTTGTCGTGGTGGTTCGATAACTCAAGCAACAATCGGTTTAACCCCGACCCCAGTATGGACGTAGTTTATGGCCCAGAAACAACCGACGAAATGGCGAACGCGCGCATTTATTACGCGCCAACAACTAAACGAGGAATCTTAGTGGGTGGCGATCTTCCAAAAGATGTGCTTGATACTGCGCGCAAGGCTGAACAACAACGGCGGGAGAATGCCGAACTGCTCGTGCTTGGTGAAGATGATATGAGCTGGTTGGCAGAGGAATAGGAGCTAATCGCTTGCACGCACGCCAATGCGGACAGACTTGGCTTCTGACGTTTGTCGCGTTGTTTTGCATTGGCGCCAGTTCTGCGGCAACATTAGTGGTTTTTCATTCTTTTAGAAGGTCTTTGCCATGCACACATTCATCTCTCGTTTTATACGTCGCTTAGCGCGTCCAATTGCCCGCGTATTTCTAGGTCTAGCTAGGGCGTCATTACTCTCTTTTTTGTTCGTTGCGGCGACAACGAGCAACGCACAGGAGCCTGAAACCGTTAAGGTCTCCAGCAGTGTCTTTGATCATCATGGGATGGTGCCAGAAGAATTTTCAGGCTATGGCGCAAACACTTCAATCGATCTGAGCTGGACTAATTTGCCTAAAGGCACGGCTCAACTTGCGCTGATTTGTGATGATCCGAAAGTCGTTGAACTTGGCATGATGTCTGCTCCATTTGTGCATTGGGTTGGCTACAACATTCCGGCTAGTGCTAGCGGCTTGCCTCAAGGCATGGCGAGCGACGCCGAAGTTATCGGCATCATTGGTCTTGAGGGCATGATTAACGGCGTTAATGGGCTGGGGCGCACCGGCTACTTTGGTCCCCGACCTCCGGTCAATGGGCAACTTCATGCCTACCATTTTCGCGTGTACGCGCTAGACGCTGATCTGGCGTTGGCGCCAGGCCTGAACGCCGAGGAATTACGTGCGGCGATGGATGGTCATGTGCTTGCATCGGGTATGCTGATGGGGCACTACGAGCGTAAATAATAGCCGGAATCGACAAGAGGCGGGCTCATATCGGGAAAGAGTTTTGGTGAGGAATAATCTGAGGCGAAGGGTATGAGCGCGTCAAATAGGCGTCAATTTTTAAAAGGCGCCCTTGTTTCTGTGAGTGGGCTTTCTCTTGGGTTTGGATTGACCGGCTGTGGCAATGGTGAGGGTGCTGATATCGCAGACGCCGCGCGCGCGGCAGACGTTACTGCGTGGCTATCGATAGGTGCGGATGAGTCGATTATGATTCGTGTGCCAAGCTCTGAGATGGGTCAAGGTGTTCATACTTCACTGCCTATGATTGTGGCAGAGGAGCTTGATGCTAACTGGGAAAATGTGCAATCTGAGACTGCTCCTGTGACGGCGCAGTTCGTCAATCCGCTTACGGGCTCGCGAGGCACCGGCGGTAGTTCCGCAGTAAGGCGCTGGTGGCCAACTATTGCGCTTGCCGGCGCGACCGCTCGACAGATGCTGGTCAACGCTGCGGCGGAAAGCTGGGGTGTCGATGCCGCTGATTTGACCACTGACACGGGTGTTGTGTATCACCGAGGCAGTAACCGACAGGCGAGTTATGGCGCACTCGCCACGCTTGCGAATAAATTGCCTATTCCCAACGACGTACAAGTAAAGAACCCAAATGACTATTCGATAATAGGTAAACGCGCGCAGCGCTTAGATTCACCGGCGAAGGTCGATGGTTCCGCGCAGTTCGGCATTGATGTTGTGGTCCCGGGCATGGTTTACGCCACAGTTGCTGCGAGTCCAAATTTTGTAGGAAAGCTCGAAAACTTGAACGAGTCTGCTGCCCTTGCGATAAACGGCGTAGAGCGTGTCGTAACCTTGCTTGCACAAGCACAAGAGGCCGCGGGAGTCCAATCGATAGTCTCAATGCCCGACGCTGTTGCGGTGGTAGCGTCAAGCTATTGGAGAGCGCAGAAAGGCTTGCAGGCACTGGCGCCGATATTCGGAGACGGCGGCGTTGTCGCTTTAAGTGATGAGACGTTAAGAGGAGAGTTTGCATCGCTGCTGTCCGGCCAGGGGGCCAATATGCGCAGTGACGGCTCGGTGAGTGACAGCCTCGCAGTGGCAAAAAAAATCATAGAAGCAGACTTTACGGTCCCATTCTTAGCTCATCTCTGCATGGAGCCGATGAACTGCACTGCACATTATTCTTTAGATGCTCGCGGCGAACCGGCGCTCGAAATCTGGGCGCCCACTCAAGGGGAGTCGCATACTTTGGCGGTTCTACAGAAAGCCCTTGGTTTGGCGCTCGAGCAAATCACCTTGCACACAACACTCATGGGCGGCGCATTCGGTAGGCGTTACGAAGCAGACTTCGTACTGCAGGCAGCACTCATCTCCAAAGCGGTGCTCAAACCAGTTAAACTTTTATGGTCACGCGAAGAAGACGTGCAACATGACTACTACCGGCCTATGAGCGCATCGCGTTTTAAAGTGGGCTTAGATGCAGCCGGTTTGCCAATTTCTTGGTCGAATCACGTGGTTGCGACTTCCGTTGCTAAGCGTAATTTTTCCGCAGCGCTTGTTAATGGCAGCGATCCTTTTTCGGTCGAGGGTGCGGTTAACATTCCATATGCGATTCCAAATCAGTCGGTGACTCTCACTGAATTCGAAAGCACAATCCCATCGGGTAGCTGGCGATCGGTTGGAAGCAGCCATAATGGATTTTACGTCGAGAGCATGATGGATGAGATCGCCTCAGTCTCTGGGCGAGACCCTTTTGAGTTAAGGCGCGCGCTGCTCACCGATAAACCACGATTCCTCGCTGTGCTCGATACTCTTGAAGCTGAGTCAAATTGGAACAAGCCGCTGCCTAAAGGCCATTTTCGCGGAATGGCAATCCACGAGTGCTTTGCGAGTATAGTGGCAGAAGTTGCCGAGATATCATTAGGGGCTGATGACAAGATAAAAGTAGAAAGGATGACCTGCGTTGTTGATTGTGGGCGGGTCGTTAATCCTGATATTGTCGAGCAACAGATGGAGGGCGCAATGATCGATGGCATTACTGCAGCGCTATGGGGTGGGATATCTATAGAATCTGGCAAGGTCGTGCAGGCCAATTTCGATAGTTATCGCATGATGCGACTAGGTGAGGTGCCCGAAATGCGGGTGCATATAATGGCCAACGAAGAGGCGCCAGGCGGAATCGGTGAACCCGGTGTGCCGCCAAGTATGCCAGCCCTGGCGAATGCGCTTTTCGCTGCGAATGGAGTAAGAGTGAGATCGCTACCTATAGAGCAGGCGAGCTAGACGTGGTTTTAGGGCGATTCACCACTGAGGTTGACGCGGGTGAGGTTACACCCTATACTCTCAGCACTTAATTAGCTATGTCTGCATTCGGGCTAGCCGCCAGTAAAGATTAACTATTTTGATGCGGGGTGGAGCAGTCTGGCAGCTCGTCGGGCTCATAACCCGAAGGTCGTAGGTTCAAATCCTGCCCCCGCTACCACAAACACTTCCCGTAACTTCCGAGAAGACTTCTAAGCCCACTA
>Ga0206129_10000406_pt1 | contig 69020 bp, 65 predicted proteins | sample Helgoland_Spring_8_FD_148616 | JGI IMG/M metagenome (GOLD analysis project Ga0206129, IMG submission 148616) | Pelagic subsurface seawater microbial communities from Kabeltonne, Helgoland, North Sea - Helgoland_Spring_Bloom_20160502_2 | ecosystem: Environmental > Aquatic > Marine > Epipelagic ... | reverse complement strand
CGAAGGCAGCGGCGGCGGTGACGGATGGGCCACCGGCACCTCCCCCACCGGCACCTCCCCCACCGGCATGGCCCCCACTGCTTGCGGCCGTGCCGGCGCGCCCGGCGGCGGGGCCGGCGTGCCCGGCGGCGGGGCCGGCGCGGCGGCGGCGCCCGCTTCTTGCCATTGCCGCACCAGATCGGCCGGGCTCGGCAGGTTCGCCATATAGGCCACCCGCACCAACAGCATTTCCAATGCCAGATTGGGAGACGGCGCCTGGTTCAACTCGCCAACGCCCTTCAGCAGCGCCTGCCAGAGCCTGGCCAGCACCGGCAGGCTGAGCGGCCCGGCCATCCCGGCGCCGCGGGCACGCTCCGCCTCCGGCATCAGCGCGTCGCCGCCGGCGGCCGGGTCGATCTTCAGGCGGGTCAGCCAGTGTACCAGTTCCAAAAGGTCGTTCAGCACGACGGACGGGTCGGCACCCACCGCGTGCATGCGCTCGGCCACCGCAATGGCTGCCGCCGCGTCGCCGCCGATCAGGGCCTCGGCCAGGTCGAAAATGACGCCGCGGTCGGCCAGGCCCAACATGTCGCGAACCTGGGTCTCGCTCACCGGCCCGTCGGCCAGCGCGATGGCCTGGTCCAGAATCGACAGGCCGTCGCGCACAGAGCCGTCGGCGGCCCGCGCCACCAGTTCCAGGGCGGCCGGCTCGACCTCCACGCCCTCCTGCCTGGCGATCCCGGCGAAATGGGCGGCCAGTTCCGCCGCTTCCACCCGGCGCAGGTCGAAACGCTGACAGCGGGACAGCACCGTCACCGGCACCTTGCGGATTTCCGTGGTGGCGAAGATAAACTTCAGGTGCGGCGGCGGCTCTTCCAACGTCTTCAGCAGCGCGTTGAACGCTGCGTTGGAGAGCATGTGCACCTCGTCGAGGATATAGATTTTGTACCGCGCCGACGAAGGCCGGTAGCGCGAGGCCTCGACAATCTCGCGGATATTGTCGACGCTGTTGTTCGAGGCGGCATCCATCTCGATCACATCGACATGGCGGTCCTCGGCAATGGCGCGGCAGTGTTCGCATTCGCCGCACGGCCTAACCGTCGGGCCGCCCTGGCCATCCGGGCCGATGCAGTTGAAGGCACGGGCCAGAATGCGGGCGGTGGTGGTTTTGCCAACGCCGCGCACGCCCGTCAGCACATAGGACTGGGCCAGGCGACCGGTGGCAATGGCGTTGGAGAGCGTGCGAACCAGCACTTCCTGCCCGATCAGCCCGTCGAAATCGACCGGACGGTATTTGCGGGCAAGGACACGGTAAGCGGGATCAGACATCCAGCACGAGGGCCTTGGACGAGAGAGAGGGTGACTGGCGAACGACCCGAACCGGAGCTCGTTGCGGCTGCTTCCTTCCGGACCTGACCGGGTTGGCGAGGGGTCCGCCCGCCGCCAGTCACCCATCAATATAGCATCGGCTGCGGCAAACGAAAGGGCGGCAATGCCGCTATTGCAGAACCGCGGCCATTTCGGCCCGGACGCGCGCTTCGATCTCGCGGTCGAGCGCGGCCAGCGCGTTGGCGAGCAGCGCATCGAGGCCGGCACGACGTTCCGCTTCCGGCGTCTTTTCCGCAAACGTGCGGTTGGCGCTGGCCTGGGCAGCCGCGCTGGCGACCGGGCTGGCATCATTGCGCACCGCCTCCAGCCGGACAGCGAGCGTGACGGTGACGCGCTCTGCCTGGTCGCGGGTGAACCAGCCCTTGATGCCGGGGGTTCCCTCCAGCGCCGTCCGCACCGCCGAAGCGTCGGTCACTATGACGCGGAGCCGTCCCGGCCCCGCTGCGGTCACCTGGAGCCGTCGGGCGGCCCAATCGCGCAGGGCATCCCCCGGCAGTTGCGAAAAGGCACCGCGCAGGCCGGGATCGACCGCATCGGCAGCGGTGTCGTCGCGCCATTCCATCGCGCCGAGGCGGAACACCAGCGGCGCGTCCGCCGACGCCGCGCGCGGCGTCGGCACATAGGGGCCGCGCCCGGCACAGGCCGTCAGCAGCAAAGCCATTGCCAACACCAGCGGCGCCGGCCAACCCCCAAGCCGCAAACATCGCATGGCCTCACTCCAATCCCATGGCATCAAGCGCCGCGTCGTCAAACACCCGTTCGCTGGTGCAAAACTCGCAGGTGACCGTCACCAGACCGTCCACCTTGAATTCCTCCACCCGCTCCCGTCCAAACTGCCGCAACACCTCCTCGATACGGTCGAGCTTGCAGCGGCAGCGGTCTTCCAGCCGGCGCTTGTCATAGACGCGGACGCCGTCCTCGTGGAACAGGCGAAACAGCAGGGCTTCGGCAGAGAGGTCCGCATCGCACATCTCCGTTGCGGAGACGCTGCCCATCAGGATCAGGGCGCGACGGAAGCCCTCGTCCGCCTCGACCAGATCGCCGACATCTTCCGGCGCGGCGCGGCGCACCACCTCGTCCGGCAGTTTCTGGACCAGCAGCGCGCCGGCCCGCCAGCGCCCATCCGCGTCTTGCGCACAGGCCAGCTTCAGCCCGCTGCCGATCTGTTCCGACTGTCGGAAATAATGGTGCACCGACTCCGCGAGCGATTCCCCCGCCAGTTCGACAATCCCCTGATAGCGCTCGAAATCCTCACCCTGATCGACCGTGAAGGCCAGATGGCCGCCGCCGAACAGCCGGGCCACCGAGACCTCGTCCGCCGCCAGTGCCGCGACCGCATCCGCGTCGAAGCCGACATGGCCCCGCATCGCTCCCTCGCTCGTGACATCGGCGACCAGCAGGCGCACCGGGCCACCGGCGCCTTTGGCCTGCAGGGTAAAGACGCCCTCTTCCAGCTTTACCGTCGAGGCCAGGCAGGCGGCCAACGCCAGCGCCTCGCCCAGCAGGGCCGAAATCACGGGCGGGTAGCGATGGCGCTGCAAGATCGCATCCACCGAAGCGCCCAGCCGGACCAGCCGGCCGCGCAGGCCGTTCTGTTCGATCTCGAAGGGCAACGCAAAATCGTCGGCAATCGCCGTCATCGCCAAGCTCCTGCCCGGACATACCTCAAAGGGTGGGGAATAGCGGCCCGCCCCGGCCTGATGGTCCGATCGAAACGCTTGCTACGGCAAGTGCCTCGTGAATCGGCCCATTATTTCCATAATCCGGCGGTTCGATTCAACCGACGGATGGGTCCCGTCCGTCGGCATCGAACCGCTAGGTCAAACACCAGGCCAGAATGCCCTTCTGAACATGCAGCCGGTTTTCCGCCTCGTCGAACACGACGGACTGCGGCCCGTCGATCACCTCCGCCTCCACCTCCTCGCCACGGTGGGCGGGCAGGCAGTGCAGAAACACGGCATCCGGTTTGGCCTTGGCCATCAATTCTGCCGACACGCGGTAGGGGGTCAGCAGGTTGTGGCGGCGCCCCGCATCCTTGTCCTGCATCGAAACCCAGGTATCGGTCACCACCGCATCCGCATCGCACACGGCTTGCGCCGCATCCTCGGTCACCCGCATGCGCACCTTCTGCAGGGTCGCCCATTTGCGCAACGCTGCCGACGGCTGCAACGGCTTCGGCGAGGCGACATCGATGGCAAAGTCGAACTTGGCCGCCGCCTGCACCCACGAGGTCAGCACATTGTTGCTGTCGCCGGACCACGCCACCTTGCGGTTGCGGATCGGGCCGCGGTGTTCCTCGAAGGTCAGCACATCCGCCATGACCTGGCAGGGGTGCGACCAGTTGGTGAGGCCGTTCACCACCGGCACCGTCGCATGCTTCGCCAGTTCCACCATTTTGTCGTGATCGCCGGTGCGGATCATGATGCCATCGACATAGCGCGACAGGACGCGGGCGGTATCGGCAACCGTCTCGCCCCGCCCCAGTTGCATGGAGCCGGTATCGAGCACGATGACATCGCCGCCCAACTGCCGCATCGCCACCTCGAACGAGACCCGGGTGCGCGTGGACGGTTTGTCGAAGATCATGGCCAGCGTCTTGCCGGCCAGAGGCTGGCCGAACTTGCCGTTCGCCCGCTTCATCGCCGCGCTATTGTCCAGAATAGCGCGCAACGCCTCGGCCGGGATGTCGGCGAGGTCCAGAAAGTGCCGCGTGTCAGTCATGGGCAGCCTATGCGCCGGAAGCCACGGCCGCCGCGGTCTTGTCCAGAATCGCGATGGCCTCGTCCACCTCTGCCTTGCCGATGGTGAGCGGCGGCAGCATGCGGACGACATTGTCGCCGGCCGGCACCAGCAGCAGGCCGTTCTCGGCCGCCGCGGCAACGATCGAACCGTTCGGCGGACCGGCAACGAAGCCCAGCATCAGGCCTGCACCGCGGACGCTCTTCAGCACAGCCGGGTATTTGGCGCACAACGCCTCCGACTGTTCGCGCAGATAGGCACCGATTTCCTGGACATGCTCCATGAACCCGCCCGCCAGGACAACATCGAGCACCGCGTTCACCGCCGCCGTCGACAGCGGATTGCCGCCATAGGTGGAGCCATGGGTGCCGGCCACCATGCCGACCGCCGCCTCGCGCGTCGCCAGCACCGCGCCGACCGGCACGCCGCCGCCCAATCCCTTGGCAGAGGCCAGCACGTCCGGCTCGATACCGGACCATTGGTAGGCGAACAGCTTGCCGGTACGGCCGATCCCGCACTGCACCTCATCCAGCGCCATGAGAATGCCGAACTCGTCGCAGGCCTTGCGCACCTCACGAAGATACTCCAGGTCCATCGGGCGGATGCCGCCCTCGCCCTGAACCGGCTCGATTAGCACGCCGGCGGTTTCCTTGGTGATGGCGTCGCGCAGCGCGTTCATATTGCCGAACGGCACCTGGTCGAAGCCTTCCACCGGCGGCCCGAAGCCTTCCAGATGCTTCTGGTTGCCGCCGGCCGCGATGGTCGCCAGCGTCCGGCCGTGGAAGGCGCCCTCGACGGTGATGATGCGATAGCGCTCGGGATGGCCGTGGTGGGCGTGGTATTTGCGCACCAGCTTGATCAGGCCTTCGTTCGCCTCGGCCCCCGAGTTGCCGAAAAACACCACATCGGCAAACGAGTTGGCGCACAGCCGCTCCGCCGCCTTGATCTGGCCGGGAATCAGGTAGAGGTTGGACGTGTGCAGCACCTGCGCGGCCTGCTCCTGCAAAGCCTTGACCATGACCGGGTGGGAATGCCCGATCGAGGTCACCGCAATGCCGCCGCCGAAGTCCAGGAATCGTCGCCCGCTGGCGGCGAAGAGATAAGCCCCTTCGCCCCGCACAAACGTCATCGTGCGATCGCCATAGGTGGGCATCAATGCCTCGGTCACGACACTTGCTCCGCAGTTGCGAGTGAAAAACGAAGCGAGCAATATCGTTGTGCCATGGACGACTGTCAACGCCAGAACGCATCGAAGAAACGGGAACAGAAAAAACTGGATCTGATCCCGGCAGCGCTCGCCTATCTGGCGCGCTATTCGGCCAGCACCGCCCACCTGCGCCGGGTGCTCCAGCGCAAGGCCGACCGCCGCATCGCACGGTGGGATTGGGAGGCGCCGCCGGGCGCGGTGGCCGCTGCCATCGACACCGCCATCGCCCGGGCGACGGATCTGGGCCTCCTCAATGACGCGGAATACGCCGCCGCCCATGCCCGCCAGCACCGGGCCCGCGGCGAGTCCCTGGCCAGAATCCGGAGCCGCCTGCGGGCCAAGGGCATCCCGCCGGACGAGATCGACGGCGCGCTGGCCCAGTTCGAGAACGACGAGGAAGCGGCAGCGATCCGCTTTGCCGAGCGCAAACGCCTCGGCCCCTATCGCCTGCGGCCCGGCAAGCCGGACCAGCGCCAGCGCGATCTCGCAGCCCTTTGCCGGGCTGGCTTTCCGCTGCGGGTGGCGCGCGCTGTCATCGGTGAATGAGCCGGCCAAACCGGCGGGGCCCGACGACCGCAGTCCGTTTACTTAATACAGTAGCCCATTAGGCGGATTTTAATCGACCCGCTGCGAAGATCGAACCGCAGCGATCGGCCGGGCGGGAACGACCGGCGGAAGGATGGCGCCACAGCAATCACGGATCGGGCCGCGCACGTGGACTGGTGGAAGGAGTACGCTCGGCCGGTTGCGGTCGTTGGGCCGCTCGCCGGCGGACTGGCCGCAGCAGCCTTGCTGTTGCCCCTGCCGCCGGTCTGGACCTGGCTCTTGGTCGGTGCGGCGGCCGGCGGGCTCGCCGTCGGCCTGCCCCTGGCGGTGCGCCGCCACCGCGATCTCTCCCGCACCCACCGCCTGCAGAGCGATGCGCTCGGACAACTGGCAGCCCTGACCCGCGGTGCGATCTGGGAGACCGATTCGGCCCTGCGCGTCCTCAGGGTGATCGACCATTCCGGCCTGGAAGCGCTGACGCCTCTCAGCCAATGGCCGGGCCAGCCCCTGGCCGATATCGCCCGCACGCCCAGCCATCCCGCCAACCTGGAAGTCATCGAGGCCCTGCGCGGACAGCGCCCGGTCTCGAACCGGGACTGGTACCTGCCGCAGCCGGATGGCGATCCGCTGCGGCTGCGCCTCAACGCCTGGCCCAAAGTGCTGCGGGATGGCGCTTTCCTCGGCTATATCGGCCATGTCCGCCTGTTCGTCGAACGGGCCAACACGGATGAGGCCGTGGTTCAGAGTGAGCGGGCGCTGCGCGCGCTGATCGACAATTTCCCCGGCGCCGTCTGCCTGAAGGATGCCGACGGCAGCGTCCTGCTGTTCAACCGCAGCTACGAGGATTTCCATTACCAGCTGCTGGACTTCGGGGATGAGGCGGGCGACACCGCCCAGCAGGACGCCGAGGCCAGCGTTCTCGCCGACAATCAGGCCATCGAGTTCGACATGGCCGTCGGCGACAGCACGTTCACGATTATCGATTTCCCGATCCAGTCGGAAGACGACCTGACCGAAGGCATCGGCTCCCTGATCTGGGATGTGACCGAGCGCCGGCGGGAACAGGTCGAGCTTTCCCGCTCGCGCGAACAACTGCGCCGCTTCATCGAAAACCTGCCCTCCGGCGCGGCCCTGGTCGATCCGGAAGGCAATATCCGCATCAACCGGGCCCTCGAAACCCTGACAGGCTACACCCGCGCCGATTTGCGCACACTGGGCGACTGGTTCGGCCTGACCTACGAATCCCGCTCGGGCGAGGCCTGGAACCGCTACCGGGAGATCAAGGCCCGACAACAGTCGGCCCGGCTGAAGGCGCCGGTGAAACGGGCCGATGGCGAAGTTCGCGTGTTTGCCATGTCGGTCTCGTTCGGCGATGGGGTCGAGGTCTGGCTGTTCGACGATGTCACCGTACAGCACGAGATCGAGCAGCAGTTCCAGACCCTGTTCGAAACCGCCGCCGACCCGCACCTGATTATTGAGGACAAACAGATCGTCGCCTGCAACGCCGCAACCATTGCCTCGCTGCAGGCTCCGGACACGGATGCGGTTCTGAAACTGCGCCTGCATCAGCTAACGCCTGCCACCCAGCCAGACGGCCGGAATTCGGTCGATGCCGGCCGCGAGATTCTGCAGGCCGCCCTGAACGACAGCACCCAACGGGCCGAGTGGCTGTTGACACGCTTCGATGGCACAAGTTTCCCCGCCGATCTCAGTGTCACCGCCATCCCCTCCGCCACCCAGCAGCGCTGGCTGGTGGAATGGCACGACATCTCCGCCCTCAAATCCGTGCAGTGGGAGTTGGAGCAAAGCCGCAATGCGGTCGAGCGAGAACGCCAACTGGCCGAAGACCGGATGTCCGATATGGCGGAGGCCATGGGAGGCTGGGTCTGGGAGACGGACGCCGATGGCTGCTTCACCTTCATGTCCCGCAGCGTCCAGAAATTCGCCGGCGAGGCCCCGGAATGGCATTACGGCAAGACCCCTCGCGATCTCATGACCGGCGACGCAAAAGAAGCCGACATCCGCGCGGTGGAAGAGTTGTTCGAACAGCGCCTGCCGATCCGCGGCTTGGAGTTCCAACGCATCGGCCCGGCCGACCGCACATGGATGCGGACGACGGGCATTCCCTACTATGCCGACGATGGCAGCTTCCGCGGCTATCGCGGCGCCGCTTTCAACATCGATTCGGAAAAGCAGCAACAGGCCGAGCGCGAACGGGCCGAGCGCGAATTGGCCGCCGCGCAGGAGCGGCTGCTGTACGCCATCGCCTCGCTCGATTCCGCCTTTGCCATCTGGGATACAGACGACCGCCTTGCCGTGTTCAACGACCGGTTCCGCGCCTTCAATCCGGAAGTCCAACACCTGATCACCGAAGGCATCAGTTTCGAGGAGTTTCTGCACGCCAAGCTCGCCAACGGCTTCAGCCCGAAAGATGCCGAGCCGGCCACCTGGCTGCGCAAGCAACTGGCCGCCCACCGCAACCCTGACCGGCCCACCGAAGTCGCATCCGCCACCGGCCAGACCCTGCTGGTGCATGAACGCCGCACCGGCGACGGTGCCATCGTCGTCATCGCCACCGACGTCACCGATATCCGCAACGCCCGTGAACAGGCGGAAGCCGCCAACCGTGCCAAGTCGGAATTCCTCGCCACCATGTCCCACGAAATCCGCACGCCGCTGAACGGCGTGCTCGGCATGACGCACCTGCTCTCCGACACCGACCTCACCGCCCAGCAACGCTCCTATCTCGACATTCTGACCCAGTCGAGCGAGTTGCTGCTCGGCATCATCAATGACATCCTCGATTATTCGAAGATCGAAGCCGGCCATCTCGACCTGCTGCCGGCCCCGTTTGCCCTGCGCGAAACCATCGCCACCGTGGTCGAGCCGCTAAGCGTGCGCGCCGCCGTCAATGGCCTCGCCCTGATCGTCTCGGTCGACCCCAGCCTGCCGGAAAGCTGGGTGGGGGATGCCAGCCGCATCCGCCAGATCTTATTTAACCTGATCGGCAACGGCCTGAAATTCACCAAACGCGGCGGCGTCACCCTGCGCATCCGCCCGCTCGCCGGGGCCGAAGGCGCTCTGTTCGATGGCATCCGCGCGGAGATATCCGACACCGGCATCGGCATTCCGGGCGATGTGCAGGCGCGCCTGTTCGACCGCTTCACCCAGGCCGACGCCTCCACCACCCGCGAGTTCGGCGGCACCGGCCTGGGCCTCGCCATCTGCCGCCAGTTGGTGGAATTGATGGGCGGGCGCATCGGCGTCGAAAGCACGGTCGGTGCCGGCAGCGATTTCTGGTTCGAAATTCCGATCCAGCCCGAAACCGGCGCAACCGCCCCCGCCGCGCCGCGGGATGCCCTGCCCCCCCGGCGCCTGCTGATCGGCTCTGCCAATCCGGTGGTGCGTCGCTGGCTCGAGACCGAGTTCGGTTCCCACCTCGCCGGCGTGCGGGCGGTGGGCACCCTGCAAGCCCTGCAACGCGCCATTGTCAGCGACCGCAACAGCGGCGCGCCGGCCGACCTTGTGCTGGTGGACGAGGACCTGACCCTGGCCGAAGGCGTCAGCGCCGCCGCCACCGCCCTCGGCGCCTTCCGCTCCCCCCCGACCGTGCTGCTCGCCTCTCACGGCACCTGCAGCGGCACGGAAGAAGCCCGCCGCCTCGGCTATGACCATTGCCTGAACAAGCCGCTCTGCAACTACGATATCGAACGCTTCCTGGAGCAATGGAACCAAGGTGGGGCGGCAGATCGGCTCTGCGCCAAGACACTGCCGGGCGACGACCCATCGCCCGCCACTGACAGCGCGGACGGCACCGGCATGCCCCCGGCACTCGCACAGCCCGCACAGCCCCTGCGCCTGCTGCTGGTCGAGGACAACCAGGTCAACCAGACGGTCGCGCTCGCCATCCTCAACGCCAGCCTGGATTGCGAGATTTTTGTCGCCGACAACGGCTTCTCTGCGGTGCAGCAGGCCGCCGCAGGGGCGTTCGACCTGATCCTGATGGACGTCCAAATGCCAGAGTTGGATGGGCTGGAGGCCACCGCGCAGATCCGCGGTTTGCCCGGCCCGCACGGCCAGACTCCGATCATCGGCATGACCGCATACGCCTTTGCCGAGGATCGGGAGGCTTGCCTTGCCGCCGGGATGAACGATTATATCAGCAAGCCAATCGACCGGGCCGACCTGATCCGCAAGGTCCAGCGCTGGACGGCGGTCCGCATCGCCGCAACCGCCGTGCCGGGCAGGGAGCCGGCGCGGCCCTGACCCCGAAACCGGGAGCCCGCCCATGTCGCAGCCACCCTTCCTGCCCCGCTATTTGGGCCATGCCACCTTCATGCGCATGCCGGTCTGGCAGCCGGGTGAGGCCGCCGATATCGCCATGGTCGGCGTGCCCTTCGATGGCGGCGTCACCAACCGGCCCGGCGCCCGCCACGGCCCGCGTGAGGTGCGCAACAGCTCCTCCCTGATCCGCCGCGTCAGCCAGGCCACCGGTCACAACCCGTTCGCCGCGGCGCGGATCGTCGATGCCGGCGACGTCCATATCGAGCGCCCTTACAATCTCTCCGACGCCCATGCCGATATCGAATCCGCCTTCCACGGCTGGCGTGACGCCGGCCTCTGTACGCTGGCCGTTGGTGGCGACCATTCGGTCTCGCTGCCCATCCTGCGGGCCGTCGCCAGGGATCGGGCGCCGCTCGGCCTCGTCCATATCGACGCCCATTGCGACACCGGCGACGAAAACGGCGGCTCGCGCTTCCACCATGGCGCACCCTTCCGCCGGGCGGTGGAGGAAGGCCTGATCGATCCGAATCGCACCGTGCAGATCGGCATTCGCAGCACCCTCAGCGAGCCCGGCCAGTGGCAGTTCAGCTTCGATAGCGGCATGCGCGTCATCCCGATCGAGGAGGTCTACCGAAACGGCCTCGACGCCGCCATTGCCGTGGCCCGCCGGGTGGCCGGCGACGGCCCCTGCTATGTCTCCTTCGACATCGACAGCGTCGATCCGGCCTTCGCCCCCGGCACCGGCACGCCGGAAATCGGTGGCCTCACCTCGTTGGAGGCGCTTCTGCTGGTCCGCGGCCTGTCCGGGCTGAACGTGGCCGGCGCCGACGTGGTCGAGGTCGCCCCCGCCTACGACCCCACCAACAACACCGCCTTTCTGGCCGCCAACATCATGTTCGAGTTGTTGTGCCTGATGACCGGCCAGCGGCCGCCCGGCTAACGGTTCGGTGCCGACGGACGGTCCCCATCCATTGGCTGAATCGAAGCACCGGATTATTGCAATAGTGGGCCGATTCAGGAAACGCTTGCCGTAGCATGCGTTTCGACCGGACCGCTGGAGTCTTATGATTGGAGCCGATTGACCCGTTCAATCCGAACGCCATCCGCTTCAAGGCTCACGGCCCCTTGCGGCGGCGCCCCTTGGGCTTGCCGGAGGGGCCGGTCTTCTTGCCGCTGCCCCGCCGGGACGACACCGCACCGGCAGAGATTTTCTCGATGGCCGTGTTGCCGACGCTCGGCTTGCCGGCTTTTTTCTGACCGAAACCACGGTCCTCCAGCCCCAAATCCATCTTCTTCAGGCGCTGGATTTCGTCGCGGAAGCGGGCCGCGTCCTCGAACTCCAGGTCGGCGGCGGCGGCGCGCATTTTCTTTTCCAGGTCGGCCATGGTGGCTTCCAGGTTGGAGCCGAGCCGGTCCGCCTCGCCCAGAATGCCGGTATCGACATTGAGGCTGTCCTTTGCATAGACGCCCTGCAGGATATCACTGATCCCCTTCTTCACGCTCTCCGGCGTGATGCCATGGGCGGCATTGTAGGCCTGCTGTTTCTCGCGCCGGCGGGCGGTCTCGTCCAGGGCTTGGGTCAGCGACTTGGTCATGGTGTCGGCGTAGAGGATCACGCGCCCGTCCACATTGCGCGCCGCCCGCCCGATGGTCTGGATCAGCGAGCGGACGGAGCGAAGATAGCCCTCCTTGTCCGCATCCAGGATGGCGACCAGTTGGCATTCCGGGATGTCGAGCCCCTCGCGCAGCAGGTTGATGCCGATCAGAATGTCGAACGCGCCCAGGCGCAGGTCGCGAATGATCTCGATCCGCTCCAGCGTGTGCACTTCGGAGTGCATGTAGCGCACCCGCATGCCCAACTCGAACAGATAGTCGGTCAGATCCTCCGCCATTTTCTTGGTCAGCGTGGTGACGAGGACGCGCCCGCCCTTGGCGACCACGTCGCGCGCCTCCGCGATCAGGTCGTCGACCTGGGTTGCGACCGGGCGGACGATGCAGACCGGATCGATCAGGCCGGTGGGACGCACCACCTGCTCGGTCACCACGCCCTGCACCCGCTCCAGCTCCCAGTCGCCGGGGGTGGCGGAGACATAGACCGTCTGCGGCCGCATGTCGTTCCATTCCTCGAACTTGAGCGGCCGGTTGTCGATGCAGGACGGCAGGCGGAAGCCGAACTCGGCCAGTGTGGACTTGCGGGCATAGTCGCCGCGGAACATGCCGCCGACCTGCGGCACGGTCACGTGGCTCTCGTCGATGAACAGCAGCGCATCGTTCGGGATGTATTCGAACAAAGTCGGCGGCGGCGCACCCGGCGGACGTCCGGTCAGATAGCGCGAGTAGTTCTCGATGCCGTTGCAGGAGCCGGTGGTCACCAGCATTTCGATATCGAAGGTGGTGCGTTGCTCCAGCCGTTGCGCTTCCAGCAGCTTGCCCTGGGCGGTGAGTTCTTCCAGGCGGCCTTTGAGCTCTTTCTTGATGCTTTCGACCGCCTGCATCAGCGTCGGCTTCGGCGTCACATAGTGGCTGTTCGGGTAGAGCCGCACCCGGTCCATGGTCGCGATCTTTTCGCCGGTCAGCGGGTCGAACTCATGGATCGCGTCCACCTCGTCGCCGAAGAAGGAGATGCGCCAGGCGCGGTCTTCCAGGTGGGCGGGATGGATTTCGACCGTATCGCCCCGCACGCGAAACGAGCCGCGGTAGAAATTGGCGTCGTTGCGGCGGTATTGCAGTTCCACCAGCCGGCGCAGGAACGCGTCCCGGTCCAAGGGCTTGCCGGCGCTGACCTCCACCGTCATTTCCGCATAGGTCTCGACCGCGCCGATGCCGTAGATGCACGAGACCGAGGCGACAATAATAACGTCGCGGCGTTCGAGGAGTGCCCGCGTCGCCGAGTGGCGCATGCGGTCGATCTCCTCGTTGATCGAGGCCTCTTTTTCCACATACGTATCCGAGCGCGGAACATAGGCCTCCGGCTGGTAATAGTCGTAATAGGAGACGAAATACTCGACCGCGTTCTCCGGAAAGAAGCTTTTCATCTCCGCATAGAGCTGGGCTGCCAGCGTCTTGTTCGGCGCCAGAACCACCGCGGGGCGCTGCATTTCCTGGATGACATGCGCGGCGGTGAAGGTCTTGCCGGAGCCGGTGACGCCCAGCAGGACCTGATCCCGCTCGCCGCTTTGCAGACCCCGCACCAACTCCGCAATCGCCTGCGGCTGGTCGCCCGCCGGCTGGTAATCGGAGGCAAGGCGGAACGGCGGCGAGTCCATCGGCGCGGGCAAGGCCGCCCGGCTCGCCGGATCGAACAGGGCAAGGCGGTCGAGAATGGCGGTGTCCATGGGCATGGTGTTGTCCGTCGCTGTCGCTGGCCTGACCGAATATAGAGCGCCACCGCCGGAATGCCAAACCGGCGGCCCTGGCACGCACCTGGGACGCCAAATATACCAACGATTGTATTAAACCAAATGCACACCCTGTGTTCTGCTATTTTTGGTTGCGTCTTGCCGGCATACGCCCTAGGTTTAATCCGCTAGCCGCATCCCCTCCCCTAAGGCTAGCTGCATGAGCCCCCAGACAAGCCCGGCCTTCCCCTGCCGGGCTTGTCGCTTTTCGTGGGCGAACATTTGCCGCGACACCGGCAAATCCGCCTACAGGCTGTTGCTCTCGGCCTGCAACGCTCCTAGGGTCCAACGCGGTTTTCAACCCCCACCCGCAAGGACCAAACACCATGTCGATCGTCGCCGATCGCCTCTCCGTCATCCGCCCGTCGCCAACGGTTGCGATGAACACCAAAGCGATGGAGATGGCAGCCGCGGGGGAAGACGTCATCGGTCTGGCCGTTGGCGAGCCCGATTTCGATACGCCCGATCATATCAAAGCGGCCGGCATACAGGCGATCCGCAGCGGTGACACCAAATACACTGCGCCCGACGGCCGGCCGGAACTGAAAGCCGCCATCTGCCGCAAGCTGAAGCGGGAGAACGGGCTGGACTACACCAATGCCCAGATCACCATCGGCAACGGCGGCAAACACGTGCTCTACAACGCGCTGATGGCCAGCGTGAACCCGGGCGATGAAGTCATCATCCCAGCCCCCTACTGGACCAGCTATCCCGACATGGTGCTGCTGGCCGAGGGCAAGCCCGTGACCGTCCAATGCCCGGTGGAACAGGGCTTCAAGCTGACGGGCGCGGACCTGGAAGCCGCAATCACGCCGAAAACGAAGTGGCTGATCCTGAATTCGCCCTCCAACCCTTCGGGCGCGGCCTATACCCGGGACGAGATGAAAGAGGTCACGGACGTGCTGCTGCGCCACCCGCACGTCTGGATCATGACCGACGATATGTACGAACACATCGTCTATGACGGCTTCCAGTTCTGTACCCCGGCGCAGGTGGAGCCGAAGCTGTACGACCGCACCCTGACCGTGAACGGCGTCTCCAAGGCTTATGCCATGACCGGCTGGCGCATCGGCTATGCCGCAGGCCCGAAAGAGCTGATCGACGCGATCCGCAAGATCCAGTCGCAGAGCACCACGAACCCCAGTTCCATCAGCCAGACCGCTGCGGTTGAGGCGTTGGACGGCCAGCAGAACTACCGGGCCGAGTGGATCGAGAGTTTCAAGCGCCGCCGCAACCTGGTCGTCGAGGGCGTGAACAAGGCAGAAGGCCTGACCTGCAACACGCCGGAAGGTGCGTTCTATGTCTACCCGTCCTGCGCCGGCGTGATCGGCAAGAAGACGCCGGACGGCAAGGTGATCGAGAGTGACGACGACTTTGCCTTCTATCTGCTGGAGGCGGAGAAGGTGGTTGTCGTACCGGGCTCGGCCTTCGGCCTGTCGCCGAATTTCCGGATCTCGTATGCCACCAGCGACGAGAAACTCGCGGATGCCTGCAAGCGCATCCAGCGCGCCTGTGCAGCACTCACCCGATAGCGCAACCGCACCCCTTGCCCGCCGGCGACGGGGCCGAGGGGTGCGGCGAAACTTAACGCGCCTTGCCCACGCCTCTTGGCAAACCCCCGATTCGTTTGCTAACCAGCCATTAACAAAAACGCTTCCAAATGCTGGAACCCGAAAGAGGGGCGCAGGGGCAGGAACCAGTCCTGCAACAGCAAGAGGGTCGGACAAAATGACAGACACGCCGGGCAGCTTCAGCCGACGTGCCCTATTGGGCGGATTGTTGGCCGCCCCGTTCGTGATCAGACCAGCCGAGGCCATGAGCAGCGCCAAGGCGCTGTCGATGAAACACCTCCACACCGACGAAACCATCATTGCGACCTACTGGCGCAATGGCCGCTACGATCGCGGCGCCTGGCGCGATCTCAACCATTTCCTGCGCGACTGGCGCACGGATGATGTGGTGCGCATCGACCTCAAGACCATGGACATCATCCACAACGTTTGCGAGCGCATCGGGACGATGGGGCCGGTGGAGATCATCTGTGGCTACCGCTCCCCCCAAACCAACGCCATGCTGCGCGGCACGTCCGGCGGCGTTGCCAAGAAATCCTATCACCTGAAAGGCCAGGCCATCGACTTCCGCCTGCCGCGCCAGAGTTTGCGGCAGACCTATCGGGCAGCGCTGGATGTGAAAGCCGGCGGCGTCGGCATCTACACCCGCTCCCAATTTATCCATGTCGACACCGGTCCGGTCCGGACCTGGGGCAGCTGACGGTGCCTGCTGCGCCCGACGATCTGTTCGCTCATCTGGATGACTTGGGAATCGCCCACACGACGCATTGGCACGAGCCGGTGTTCACCGTCGCCGAAAGCCAGGCCCTGCGCGGCTCGCTGCCGGGCGGGCATTCCAAAAACCTGTTCCTGAAGAACAAAAAAGGCCAGCTCTGGCTGGTCACCGCGGCGGAGGACGCGGCCGTGGATCTGAAGGCGCTGACCAAGACGCTGGAGGCCGGCCGCCTTTCCTTCGGCAAGCCGGACCTGCTGATGGAGGTGTTGGGAATCGAGCCGGGCTCGGTCACGCCGTTCGCTTTGATCAACGATCCGGCCTGCCGTGTCACTTTCGTGCTCGACCGGCGGCTGATGGCGATGGAGCCGCTGCACTTCCACCCGCTCACCAACCGTGCGACGACGGCGGTGAGCGGTGGCGATTTCCGCAAATTCCTGGCCGCCACCGGCCACAACATAATCGATCTGGACTTCCCGGCGGCGGAAGACGCGGCCTGAGGCCTATTTCTCCACCCCGAGAATCGACTTGCCGACCGCCCGCGGGTCACGCATCGGCCAGCGGCCGGCGTCCACCTGCACCACGAAATCGCCAACAATGGCGTTGAACGCGTCCGGCTCCTCGATGTTGATGGTATGGCCGCAATTGGCCATGACCACCAGGGCGGCGCTGGGAATGGTCTCTTTCATCATCAGGCCGGGCGCCAGGCAGGGCCAATCCTCGTCGCCGGTCAGCACCAGCGTCGGCACGGCGATGCGGGCCATGGCGTCTTTCAGGTCGAACAGCGACGGGCGCTCCGCCTGGACGCCGCGCATGGTGTTGGCCGAGCCCAGCGCCGAATGCGCCGCCAACTGATCGCGGAATTCCTGCCAGCCGCGCGGGTTCTTGTTCTGGAATTGCACCCGCGTCGGACCCAGGGAGTAGGTGTCGGCGAAGGCTTCCATGCCGGCGCTCTGGATCAGGTCGGCGGTGGCGTTCGCCTCCACCTTGAACTGCTCGCGCTTGTCCGGCTCCGCGCCATAGCCACAGCCCGCAACCGTGATTGAGAGCGCCCGGTCGGCATGGTGAAGGCCGAAATGCAGGGTCGCAAACCCGCCCATGGAAAGGCCGACAATATGCGCCTTGTCGATGCCGAGCCCGTCGAGGACCGCCAGAATGTCAAGCCGCGCCCGGTCCTGGCTGTAGCCGGCCGGCGACTCCGGCACGTCGGAGGGCGGATAGCCGCGGGCGTTGTAGGCAATGGCGCGGTAGCGCCGGCCGAAGGTGCGGAGCTGCGGCTCCCAACTGGCCATGTCGCCGGCAAACTCGTGCACAAACATGACCGGCGTGCCACTGCCGGTCTCCTCATAGGCGAGCTTGACGCCGTCGTCGGTGGTCACAAAGGCCATGGAGCCTCCCGCAGGTCTCTCGAAATCAAAGCGGCAAATCATGCCGCCAACCGCACCGAAGTTACAAGCCGTGACGTTCTACCGCCCCAACACGGCCATCAATTCCCGCCATTCCCGCGGGGTCAGGCCGCTGTCCTTCTGCTCCACCGCCTCGCCGGCCAGCATGCGCTTCACCACCGCCAGCCCCGGCGCGGACAACTCCACCGCCCCCAGCCGGTAGTCCTCGAACGCCCGGCAGGCGAGCGGCACCCAGCGGCGGACCATGTCCAGCATTGCGTCGGCGAAGACCCGGATTTCATACTGGGCGTGCGGATCGGCGCGCAGGGACAGAAAGTGAAACAGGTTGTGCAGGTCGCACTTCCAATACCATTGCGTATAGGTCGAGAGCGGCAGGTTCATCCGCGCCAGCTCCCGCGCCAAGCCTTGGCCTTCGGGGTCGTAGCCCTCGGCGCTCTGATCCTCGTTCAGCATGGCCTCGTAATGGTCGAACGCCCGGAGCGCGTCCTCCCGCAGCCAGCCCAGCGCGCGGGCGGCCTCCTCTCCTTCCAGCACGTCGCCACGGCCCTGGCGGTTGGAGACCGACTGCGCCGCCAACTGCGCCGGCGCCGGCACATAAAACTCCCGGTCCAGCACGCTGTAGCGGGCAGAGTATTCGTTGACGTTGGCGGTGCGGTGGCGGATCCATTGGCGGGCGACGAAAATCGGCAGCTTGACGTGAAACTTGATCTCGCACATCTCGAACGGCGTCGTGTGCCGGTGGCGCATCAGGTAGCGGATCAGCCCCTCGTCCTGGCTCACCTGCTTGGTGCCGCGGCCATAGGAAACGCGCGCGGCCTGCACGATGGCCGCATCGTCGCCCATATAATCCACAACCCGCACAAAGCCGTGGTCGAGCACGGGCACCGCCTCGAACAGGATTTCCTCCAGCGCCGGCACGGTGGCGCGGCGGGTTTCGGCGCGGGCGGTGCGGGCGTCGGCCAGTTCCTGGGCTTGCTCGGAGGTCAGGGGCACGGGCGGAACCTTGCGAAATTGTCGTGTCGATCCGTCTTCGTATAGCCTCCCTCTTCCCATGTGACCACCGCCACCCTATATAGGGTTCGCCAGGTCGCACCTGGCTATGGCGATAAACGGTACGCAGAATAAGCGTTACGGACCCCGGGGCGGTACCGGGCGGCTCCACCAAACCGGCCTTGCGCAAGCAGGGATTATGGGGCCGAAATAGGATCGACGTGCGTGGTAAAGGCGTGCTTTTTGCTCGGCATGGTACCACCGTTATCGGGCCAATCTCTATGTGCGAACGATAACGACATCGCACTCGCTGCTTAAGAACTAGGCAAGCGCGGTTCGGGAGGGCACCGGGCAACAGAAGCCCTCCCACTATCGCTTTCGTTTCGCAGCCGCTATGGTACGGCTTCTGAGCTTCCGGACGACCCGCAAGAGGCTGCGATCCCATGGCTGGCCCGCCTGAGCAACACTCCCGCGAATATTACGACCATCTGGTGGAGCACGCGCTGAAATCCGTCGTGCGCAACGCCCTTGAGGAAGTTGCCGAGAAAGGCTTTCTGGGCGAGCAGCATTTCTACATCTCGTTTATGACGAAACACCCGGGCGTCATGCTGGCCGATGTTTTGCGCGCCCAATATGCCGACCAGATGACCATCGTCCTGCAGCACCAGTTCTACAATCTGGAGGTCTCGGAAGAGCATTTCGAGGTGACCCTCAGCTTCAACAAAAAGCTGGAGCGGCTGTCCATCCCGTTCGATGCCCTGGTCAGCTTTGCCGACCCCTCCGTCGGCTTCGGCCTCCAGTTCCAGCCGGATAGCATGGACGGGGACGCCGCCGATGCGGGCCAGCCGGAGGACGATCCCGGCGGGCCGGACGATGCCCCCGATGGCGGCGAGCCCGGCGGCCAGGTGATCCGGCTGGACGCCTTCCGCAAGAAGACCTAAACCCTTCCCTGACCCCTTTCATTTCTGCCGACCGGAGCGCCCCTGCCATGGCCGACTTCGCCTACCGCCCCATGTTCGATTCCCCGCACGAGGATACGCCGTGGCGCAAGCTGGATGGCGACTATGTCGCGGTCGATACCTTCCGGGGGCAGGAAGTCGTTGTGATCAGGCCGGAAGCGCTGGCCGACCTGACACGGGAAGCGTTCAAGGATATCAGCTTCTACCTGCGCCCTGGCCATCTGGCACAATTGCGGGCCATCCTCGACGATCCGGAGGCGAGCCAGAACGACCGGTTCGTCGCCCTCGACCTGCTGAAGAATGCCAACATCGCTGCCGGCGGCGTGCTGCCCATGTGCCAGGACACCGGCACCGCCATCATCATGGCGAAAAAGGGCTCCCAAGTCTGGACCGAAGGCCATGACGAGGAGGAACTCTCCCGCGGCGTCTTCCGCACCTATGACCGGGAAAACCTGCGCTTCAGCCAATTGTCGCCGATCTCCATGTTCGAGGAAAAAAACACCGGCACCAACCTGCCGGTGCAACTCGACATGATGAGCAAGCCGGGCAGCGAGTACGAGTTCCTGTTCATGGCCAAGGGTGGCGGCTCGGCGAACAAGGCCTTTCTTTATCAGGCGACGCCATCGCAACTGCACCCGGAACGCCTCGTTCAATTCCTGGACGAGAAAATCCGCACCCTCGGCACCGCCGCCTGCCCGCCCTATCACCTCGCCATCGTCATCGGCGGCACCAGCGCCGAGATGAACTTGAAGACGGTGAAGCTGGCCTCTGCCCGCTACTACGACCACCTGCCCACCGTCGGCGGCCTGCACGGCCAGGCGATCCGCGATGTGGCGATGGAGCAGCAGATCCTCGGCCTCACCCGCGAAATGGGTATCGGCGCGCAGTTCGGCGGCAAGTATTTCTGCCACGACGTCCGCGTGATCCGCCTGCCGCGCCACGGCGCGTCCCTGCCGATCGGCCTTGGCGTTTCCTGCTCCGCCGACCGCCAGGCGCTGGGCAAGATCACCCGCGACGGTGTTTTCCTGGAGCAGTTGGAGACCAACCCGGCCCAGTACCTGCCGGAACCCTCGCAGCAGGAACTGGGCGGCGAAGTGGTCAGCATCGACCTGAACCAGCCGATGGACCAGATCCGCCGGCAGCTCACCGCCCATCCGATCAAGACCCGCCTGGCGCTCTCCGGCCCGATGATCGTGGCCCGCGACCTGGCCCATGCCCGCATCCAACGGGAAATGGCCGAGGGCAAGCCAATGCCCGACTATTTCAAGAACCACCCGATCTACTATGCCGGCCCGGCCAAAACCCCGGCCGGCTATGCCAGCGGCAGCTTCGGCCCGACCACGGCGGGGCGCATGGACAGCTTCGTCGACGAATTCCAGGCCAAGGGCGGCAGCATGGTCATGCTGGCCAAAGGCAACCGCTCGCGCCCGGTGGTCGACGCCTGCAACAAACATGGCGGCTTCTACCTTGGCTCCATCGGCGGCTCGGCGGCACGGCTGGCGCAGGATCACATCCGCAAGGTGGAGTGCATCGACTTCGAGGAATTCGGTATGGAAGCCGTCTGGCGCATCGAGGTGGAGAACTTCCCCGCCTTCATCGTCACCGACGACAAGGGCAACGACTTCTTCGGCACCTGAGGCGTCACAAAAAGCCACACGCCGCGCCAGCGGGACTGCGCTAAAGTAGCAAGAATGCGGGTTTTGCCCGCGATTCTCAATCCCGCCTTCGAGGAAGCAGCCGCACAATGGATGCCGCCAAGCGGAATGTTCTGATTCTGGCCGCCTGCCAGACGCTGTATATGAGCGGCACCTCGCTCATGATCACCACCAGCCCGCTGATCGGCGCCATGCTGGCACCCGACAAAGGCATGGCAACCGTGCCGCTGGCGTTCCATCATGCAGGCGTTATGGTGGCGACCATTCCAGCCTCGCACCTGATGCGGGTGATCGGGCGGCGCAATGGTTTCATGCTGGCAACGCTCTTCGGCATGACCGGCGCCGGCATTGCCGGCATCGCCATTATGGAGGCGACGTTCTGGCTGTTCTGCCTGGGCGTGTTCATCGTCGGCTGGTTCAACGGCTTTGCCGTGTTCTACCGCTTCGCCGCCGCCGACTCCGCCAACCCGGAATTCCGGCCCAAGGCGATCAGCTGGGTGCTGACCGGCGGCCTGTTCGCGGCGATATTGGGGCCGGAACTCGCCAAACATACGATCAACCTGCTGGACCCGATTCTCTACGCCGGCAGTTATTTCTCGCTTATCGGCCTTTATGTCCTGAACCTGTTGCTGGTCAGCCGTGTCCGCATTCCGCCGCTCACCGCCGAGGAACGCGCGTCGCAAGGCCGTCCGCTGCTGCAAATCCTGAAACAGCCGAAATGCATGATGGCGGTGTCCTCCGCCTTTATCGCCTACGGCGTCATGAGTCTGCTCATGACCTCCACCCCTCTGGCGATGCAAGCGTGCGGCTTTTCCTTCGACGCGTCGGCCACCGTGATCCAATTGCACATTCTGGGCATGTTCGTGCCCTCCTTCTTCACCGGCAATCTGGTGAAGCGCTTCGGCAGCATCCGGATCATCCTGGCCGGCATCGTCGTCAACATCGTCTGCGTCGGCGTCGATCTCACCGGAATTCACTTCCTGAACTTCGGTATCGGCCTGTTCCTGCTGGGTGTGGGCTGGAACTTCATGTTCATCGGCGCAACCACGCTTTTGACCGAGACCCACGACGCCAGCGAGCGGGCGAAGGTGCAAGGGTTCAACGACTTTCTGATCTTCGCCACCATTGCCTCGGCCGCCTTGGGGTCGGGCAATCTGCTGCATTATTTCGGCTGGGAGGTGGTGAACTATGGTGTTCTGCCCTTCCTCGGCGCGATCCTGATCTTCGTGCTTTGGCAGGCCCGGGTGGATGCCCGGCGCACCGCTGCGGCTTAACGGCGCGTACACCCACCGCGGAACTTGGCGGCGGCGAGCCGTCACACTAAGGTCCGCGCCACTCGAAAGACGAACCAGCACCTGCCCCGGTTGGGTGGCGGGCGCAGGTTCGTCGTTCTGTTCTGCGTGGGCATCCGGCCCGCGGAAACCCCTCACCTGCGTCAACACTAGGGAGCACAACCGATGTGGTTCGCGTATCTCTTTGTTCTCGCATGCGGCCTGGCAGCGGTGGCTTATGGCATCGTCGCCTCGAAAAAGGTTCTGGCGGCTAGCGCCGGCACCGCCCGCATGCAGGAAATCGCCTCCGCCATTCAGGAAGGCGCCCAGGCCTATCTGAAGCGCCAATACACCACCATCGGCATTGTCGGTGCGGTGATGTTCGTCATTATCGTCATCTTCCTGGGCTTCGCAGCGGCCGTGGGCTTCCTGCTGGGCGCAGTGCTCTCGGGCCTGGCCGGCTATATCGGCATGCTGATTTCGGTCCGCGCCAACGTGCGCACCACCGAGGCGGCGCGCACCAGCCTGGCGGCGGGTCTGGACGTTTCCTTCCGCTCCGGCGCCGTTACCGGAATGCTCGTGGCGGGCCTCGCCCTGCTGGGCGTGGTCGGCTACTACATGCTGCTCCAGGCCTTTGGCATCGCAGGCCGTGAACTGGTCTTTCCGCTGGTCGCATTGGGCTTCGGCGCCTCGTTGATCTCGATCTTCGCCCGTCTGGGTGGCGGCATCTTCACCAAGGGTGCGGACGTCGGCGCGGACCTGGTCGGCAAGGTCGAGGCTGGCATTCCGGAGGACGACCCCCGCAATCCCGCCGTGATCGCCGACAATGTGGGCGACAATGTCGGCGACTGCGCCGGCATGGCGGCGGACCTGTTCGAGACCTATGCGGTCACCATGGTCGCCACCATGGTGCTGGGTTCCATCTTCTTCGCCGACGTCGCGGCGCAGGCTTCGGCCTCCATGATGTATCCGCTCGCCATCGGCGCGGTCAGCATCCTGGGCTCCATCGCCGGCACGTTCTTCGTGAAGCTGGGCCCGTCCAACAACATCATGGGCGCGCTCTACAAGGGCTTCATCGCCAGCGCGGTCTTCTCGCTGATCGGCATCTTCTTCGTCACCTGGTTCCTGATGGGCTTCGGCGAGACCTATGTGGCCAAGGACGGCGAGTTCGGCGGCTTCAGCCTGTTCCTCTGCGCCCTGGTCGGCGTGGCGGTGACCGGCCTGATCATCTGGGTGACCGAGTACTATACCGGCACGAACTATCGCCCGGTGCGCAGCGTCGCCCAGTCGTCCACCACCGGTCACGGCACCAACGTGATCCAGGGCCTCGCCATTTCGATGGAGGCGACCGCCGGTCCGGCCATCATCATCTGCGCGGCGATCCTGATCTCCTATGGCCTGGCCGGCCTGTTCGGCATCGCCATCGCCACCACCGCCATGCTGGCGCTGGCCGGCATGGTCGTGGCGCTGGACGCCTACGGCCCGGTGACGGACAATGCGGGCGGCATCGCCGAAATGGCGGAGCTGGACGAGAGCGTGCGTGAGACCACGGACGCCCTCGACGCGGTCGGCAACACCACCAAGGCGGTGACCAAGGGCTATGCCATCGGTTCCGCCGGCCTGGGTGCGCTCATCCTGTTCGCGGCCTACTTCTACGATCTGGACTACTTCCTGAGCGATCCGGTCGCGTTCCCGTACTTTGCGGACGTGACTCTGAACTTCAGCCTGGCCAACCCCTACGTCGTCGTCGGCCTGTTCATCGGCGGCCTGCTGCCCTATCTGTTCGGCGCGATGAGCATGACCGCCGTCGGCCGCGCGGCGGGCAGTGTGGTGGAGGAAGTGCGCCGCCAGTTCCGCACCATCCCGGGGATCATGGAAGGCACGGGCAAGCCGGAATACGGCGCCTGCGTCGACATGCTGACCAAGGCGGCAATTCGGGAGATGATCATTCCCTCGCTGTTGCCGGTGCTGACCCCGATCGTGGTGTTCTTCGTCATCCTGTTGATCGGCGGCAAGTCCGCGGCGTTCTCGTCGCTGGGCGCGTTGTTGCTGGGCGTGATCGTCACCGGCCTGTTCGTGGCGCTGTCCATGACGGCGGGCGGCGGTGCCTGGGATAACGCCAAGAAGTACATCGAAGACGGCCATCACGGCGGCAAAGGCTCGGACGCGCACCACGCGGCCGTGACCGGCGACACCGTCGGCGATCCCTACAAGGACACCGCCGGCCCCGCCGTCAACCCGATGATCAAGATCACCAACATCGTGGCGCTGCTGCTGCTGGCGATGCTGGCGCACTAATGGTCCGATCGAAACGCTTGCTAGGGCAAGTGTTTCGTGAATCGGCCCACTATTTCAATAATCCGGTGGTTCGGTTCAGCCGACGGATGGGCACCATCCGTCGGCATCGAACCACCAGAGCGTCGCCGGATCGGATGGAATCATTTGGCCCGGTGAAGATGCCCTGGAATCATCGAATCGGAGCAGATCCCATTCTATCCGGACGGGATCCGCTCTAGGCCTCGCCCGCGAGGATCTTCGATCCCAAGAAGAAGGGGACGCCGCAAACCGGCGTCCCCTTTCTTTTTGCCCGGGGCAACCCCAGGCCCGACTGCGGGCGGCTCTGGCCTCCCGCCCAATTCAATTGCCTCAGAACAATCGATCCAACGGCACGGAATAGCTGACGGCCAGCACCTCGCTGCCCGGATTGTTGGTGTCCAGCCCCGCATTGGAGATATGGTGGAAGCTCATGCCCACCCGGGCCGCGTTCGGCAGGGTAAACACCAGCTCCAGGCCGGAGCGAAACTCCACCACATGCCCAAGATCACGGTCATCGCCCTGGCCGTACGCGCCGACGGCGGTGTTGCCGCGCACCATCATCCAATCGGTCAGCGGCACGTCGACGCCGAACCCGGCATAGCCGTACACCGCGCCGCGATGGGTCACGAATCCGCCCGCGTGCGGGTGAAAGGTCCAGATCAGGGGTTTGCCCACATACTGGACGCCGCCCATCAGGCTGCCCTTGCCGCCGATCAGATTCGCAATGCCGGCACTGACGCCCAGATAGTCCCGAGCCGCCGCCGGCTCCTCCGCAACAGCCGCAGAACTGGCCGCCATCAGGGTCAGGCCGCCCAAAGCCAGGGTCGCGAGGGATTTGTGCATTATTTCACTCCGGCAGCAAGGTGTGTCCCAGCAGGTCGGTCGCGCGCACCAGCGCGGCGCGAACACCCGGCTCCAAGGCCGAATGGCCTGCATCCTCTATCATCTCAAGTCTAGCACCAGGCCAAGCTGCGACCAAGCGCTGTGCGGTGGCGGGCGGGCAGATCACGTCATAGCGCCCCTGCACCACATGGCACGGCAGATGCGCCACCCGCCCGACATCCCGAAACAACTGGTCCGGCTCCAGAAAACAGGCATGGCGGAAATAGTGCGCCTCCATCCGCGCCACCGCCAGGGCAAACCGGTCGGACCCAAGCCGCACGTCGCGGCCGCGGGCGCGCAGGGCGGCGCAACTGCTCTCATAGGTGGCCCAGGCATGGGCAGCGGCCAGATGCACCGAGGGCTCGGGATGCATCAGGCGGTCGTGATAGGCCTCCAGCAGGTCCTCGCGCTCGGACGGCGGAATCAGGCGATGGAAAGCCTGGCCGGCTTCCGGAAAGAAGTTGGCCATGCCGGTCATGAACCAGTCGATCTCGGCCTGGGTGCCGGCAAACACACCGCGCAGGATAAAGCCCAGGCAGACCTCCGGATGCGCCTGGCCATAGGCCAGGCCAAGCGTGCTGCCCCAGGAGCCGCCGAACACCAGCCAGCGCTCCACGCCCCGCTCCCGCCGCAGCCGTTCCAGGTCGTCAATCAGATGTTGGGTGGTGTTGGCTTCGGTAGAGGCCGTCGGCAGCGACCGGCCGGAGCCGCGCTGGTCCAGCAGAATCACCCGCCAGAGCTTCGGGTTGAAAAAGCGGCGATAGGCGCTCACACACCCGGCGCCGGGGCCGCCGTGCAGAAACACCACCGGCACGCCGTCGGGGTTGCCGCATTCGCTCCAATAGAGAATATGGCCGTCACCGACTTCGAGCCAGCCTTCGGCATAGGGTTCAATCGGCGGGTACAACTCGCGGCGCGTCGCGCCTGCGGGCATCAGGTCTAAACTCAAAACACACTTCCCGGCGGGGACACTGAGATTTGGCAACGGGTGCAAATGGCCAGCGCTCATCAAAGCCGGTATGATGCCCGCATGCAATGGCCATCCTTCCCCGTGCGGCGGCGATTCGCGCTGGCATCCCTGGCCCTGGGATGCCTGGGCGGCGCACGCCTCGTTTCTGCCGGCGAGACCGCCGCCTGGCAGGCCTGGCCGGACCTGGGCGAGGCCAGCGTGACCGGCGTTCCGACAGCCGACACCCTCGCCCTGGCCAATGGCCGCACCGTCCGCCTGGCCGGCCTGCGCACGCCGCAGCCGCCTGTTGCCGGCCGGCCGGCAGAACCGGGGTTCGCGGCAGCGCTCGCCTGGCTGGGCGAGCGGGCCGAAGGGCGCCGCATTCGGCTCTACGGTCCGGCGGGCCGGCAGGACCGGTTCGGCCGCCTGGTCGCCCATGGCCTGCTCGATGGCCCGCCGGCGTCGTGGTTGCAGGCGGCCATGGTCGCTGCCGGCCTGGCCCGCGTCTATGCTGCGCCCGACGAGCACAAGGCCATCGTTCGGGCCTTGCTGCACCGGGAAGCCCTGGCCCGCGCCGCAACCCGCGGGGTTTGGCGCGATCCGGCCTTTGCGATCCGCGACGCCGCCCGGCCGGATGCCATCCCCGACGGCTTCCAACTGGTCGAAGGCCGCGTGTTGGCAATCGGCGAGAGCGCGGCTAGCCTGTATCTGAACTTCGGATCGGACTGGCGCCAGGATTTCACCGCCGTCGTCGAACGCCGCGACCGCGACGGGTTCGAGGGCTGGCTGCGGGCCTTGCGGGCGCTGGAAGGCCGCCGCATCCGCGTGCGTGGCGCCGTGTTCCGCCGCGGCGGCCCGGCCATTCGGGTGCGAAGCGATCATGCCATCGAACTGTTGGAGGAGCTGTGACAACCCATCGCCCAAGCAAACGCCGCTGGCAGGCGCTCGCCCTGGCCGCCGCCGTCACGGCCTTGCCCTGGCTGCAGGGCTGCACCACCAACCCCGCCACCGGCGAACAGAACCTCTCCTTCGTCAGCCAGGAGGAGGAGCGCCGGCTCGGTGCCGAGGCTCATCCCAAGATTCTCCAACAATTCGGCGGCGAATACAAAGACCCGGAAATCCAGGCCTATGTCCGCAGCATCGGCCAATTGCTTGCCCGCTCCTCGGAACTGCCGAACGAGCAATGGACCTTCACGGTCATCGACAGCGACATCATCAACGCCTTTGCCGTGCCTGGCGGCTATATCTATATCTCGCGCGGCCTGATCGCCCTGGCGGATGACGAGGCGCAACTGGCAAGCGTCATCGGCCACGAAATCGGCCACGTGACCGCCCGCCACTACGCCACCCGCCACAGCCAGACGGTTGGAGCGCAGGTGGGTGTGGCGCTGCTCAGCGTCCTGACCGGCGTTACCGTCGGCGGCGACGCCGCCCGCGCGGTCGGCCAGTTGGGCGGCACTTTGGCCCAGGGCTATCTGGCCAGCTACAGCCGCGGCCAGGAGTTGGAATCGGATTCGCTCGGCATCCGCTATCTGGGCCGCACCGGCTACGACACCGCCGCCTCCGCCGAGTTCCTGGCCAAGATGGAGGAATCGAAGAACCTCCTCGCCCGCCTCAAGAACGAGGCGCCGCGCGGCTACAGCTATCTGGACACCCACCCGCCAAGCCCGGAGCGGGTGCGCGAGGCCAGCGCCCAGATCCGCCGCCCGCCGCCCGCCGGCGCCGGCCGGGCGCGGGAACTGTTTCTGCAGAAACTGGACGGCATCGTCTATGGGGACAGTCCGGAACAGGGCTTCCGCAAAGGCCGGGTGTTCGCCCATCCGGGCCTGCGCCTGCGCTTCGAGGTTCCGGAAGGCTTCTTCCTGCTGAATTTCCCGGACAAGGTGGTGGGCGACGGGCCGGACGGCGCGCTCATCCTGTTCGACCACGAGGAACGGCGCTGGTCCGGCGACCTCCCTTCCTATCTGACCCGCCAATGGGGGGCGAAGCTCCGCCTGCGGGATGTGGAGGCGATCCGGATCGACGGGCGCCCCGCCGCCACGGCCTGGACCCGCGGCCGCAACAACAGCGGCACGGTCGATCTGCGCCTGGTGGCGGTGCGCTGGGACGACGGCCGCATCTACCGCTTCCAGTTCATCGCGCCGCCGCAGGCGATGCAGCGCCACAGCCGCAGCTTCCGCGAGACCACCTATAGCCTGCGCTCGCTATCGGCGGCAGAGGCAGCGCGGCTGGTCCCGAACCGGATCGCGATCCACAAGGTGCGCGCTGGCGAGACGTTCGAGCGCCTGGCCCGGCGCACGCCGTTCGAGCGGCTCGCCGCCGACCATCTGCGCGTTCTGAATGGCTACCGCCCCGGTGAGCAGCCGCGGGCCGGCGACCTGATCAAGCTGGTGGTGGACGGGCGGCCATAGAGCATCCCCCGACCGAACGGGCTCGTTTGCTCGGGGGATGCTCCGGGATCGTGGAATCAGGCCGGTGTCCCCCGTTCATTCCGAACGCAATCCGCCCTGACCGCCCTGCCTTCTGCCGGCCTCAGACGATCCGACAGCCCTCGTCAAAGGGCAGCTTCGGATGGCGGTCGAACAGCTTGGACGGGTCGCCCTTGCCCAGATTGACCAGAAAATTGCTGCGCCACGTGGTGCCGGCGAAAAAGGCCTCGTCCAGCTTGGCATTGTCGAACCCGCTCATCGGCCCGCAATCCAGGCCAAGGGCGCGCGCCGCCATGATCAGATAGGCACCCTGCAGCGTGCCGTTGCGGAAGGCGGTTTCGTGCGCCAGTTCCTCGCTGGTGGTGAACCAGTTCTTGGCGTCCGGGCTGTGCGGAAACAGTTGCGGCAGCTTCTCGTAGAACTCGGAATCATAGGCGACAATCACCGTCACCGGCGCCGCCATGGTCTTGTCCGTGTTGCCGCTGGAGAGGGCGGGCCGCATCTTCTCCTTGCCCTCGGCCGAACGCACGAACACAAACCGCGCCGGCGAGCAGTTGGCCGAGGTCGGGCCCCATTTCAGCAGGTCGTAGAGTTGGTGCAGCAATTCGTCGGTGATCGCAGGCTGATCGTCGGCCCAGCCGTTCTGGCTGCGGGCTTCCAGGAACAACTGGTCGAGCGCGGCTTGGTCAATGGTCATGGAACCTCCCGGTTCGGAGCAAGGGGCAAAAGGACGGGCGCGATCCTAACGCCCCTGGCCGGAACGGCAAGCCACGCGCTGGCGGGCCGGCCTCAGCCGCCGAGCCAGGGCAGCACCTCGCGCGCCCAGACGTCCGGCGTATTCACCGGCAGAAAATGGCCGGTCGGCAGTTCCCGGAACTCGGCCCCGGCGATGGCGTCGGCAATCTGCTTCATCGCGGGCGACGTCAGCAGCATGTCGTCCGTGCCGCCGAGCACCAGCACCGGGCAGGCGATCCTGGCGAGGTTGGGCCACTCGTCCATCGCCGCCAGCATGCGGTTGTGGCTCGCGTAACTGACCGGATCGTTGGCAATCCAGCGGTTGCGGTAGGCGGCGAAGGCATCGGGATCGCAGCGGTATTTCGCCAGGTAGGAACGCTCCAGGCTGGTGTCGACCTGGGGCCGCATGCCCTGGGCCTCCACCGCGGCGGCGCGGGAGCGGAGCATGCCCTCGATGCCACTGTCGCCGCCAATGGCCGGACTGGAAACCGCGAGCCGCCGCACCTTGCCCGGATAACGGGCCGCAAACGCCAGCCCGATACCACCGCCCAGCGCCGTCGCCGAGACATCCGCCGGCCGGGCCAGACCCACCGCATCCATCAGCGCCGCCAGGTCGTCGCAGAGCGTGCCAACGTCCAACTCGCCCCGGATTTTCTCGGACGCGCCCGTGCCCCGCCAGTTGTAGCGCAGCACGCGCCGGCCGCTCGCCTTCAGGGCTGGCAGGCAACGGTCCCAGCTTTGCAGCGAACCGCCCAATTCGTGGATCAGCACCAGCGGCGCGCCCCTCTCCGGGCCAAAGAGGTCGTATTCCTGGACGATGCCGTTCGCTTCGATCAAGGGCATGGATTCTTCCTTCATGTGCGCCTTTGGCCGTCGTATGGGCGCGATTCCATCGAACCCCGGGCGTCATTGCGCGCAGCCGATGACGCCGCGGCAATCCAGGTTGCGCCTCAACGTGCACCGCTGCCTGTCTGGATTGCTTCGGCCGGCGCCTCGCAATGACGCCGTTCCGGCATGGCGGTTGCCTTGCTTTGTTACATTACCCTTTCAGCCAGGGCAGTACCGTCTCCGCCCACAGGTCCGCCGAATAAAGCGGCATAAAGTGGCCGGTTTGCATTTCCCGGTACTCGGCACCCGGAATGGCATCGGCGATCTCCTTCACCGACGCGGGCGTCCGCAGCGGGTCGTCCACGCCGGAAATCACCAGGGTCTGGCAGGCCAGCTTGCCGAAATTCACCGACTCGTCCATACCGCCCAGCATCAGATTGTGCGCGGCGAAGCTATCCGGGTCGTTGCAGATCCAGCGGTTGCGGTATTCGGCGAACGCCGCCGGGTCGGTGCGGTACTTCTCCGGGTACGACAGCGCGAAGCTCGGGTCGGCGAAGGGCCGCATGCCGTCCTTCTTCACGCCCGCCGCGCGGGTCATGATGCGCTCATTGCCGTCCGGGCTGCCGGTGGCCGGGCTGGTCACCGCCAGCTTGGCCACCTTGCCCGGATAGCGGGCGGCGAAGGCGATGGCGACGCCGCCGCCCAGCGCCGTGCCGGCCACATCCGCCGGCTGGCCGAAGCCCACCGCATCCATCAGCGCGGCCAGGTCGGCGCACATGTCGTCGATGCCGAACGCCCCGCGGATTTTCTCCGAAAGACCGGAGCCGCGCCAGTCCCAGCGCAAGACCCGGAACCCCTCTGCCGCAACGCGCGGGATCAGCGGCTCCCAGCTATGGCTGGTGCCGCCCAGTTCGTGCACCAGCACCAGCGGCTTGCCATCCTCCGGCCCGTCGAGCGAATAGTGCAGGCTGACGCCGTTCGCTTCAATCCAAGGCATGGGCCTTCAGCCCTCCTTACATCTGAAATTTCCAGGTTTCGGGCACGATGCGGTAGCCGCTGCCGTCCTTGACCAGGTGGCTGAACGCCGGGAAGTGCAGGTGCATGCCGGCCACCAGCAGGCGGTCGCTCTCCACCATGTCGAACACACGGCGGCGGCTGGCGGCGGCCTTGTCCTTATCGGTGTCGAAATCGATGCAGACTTCGGGATGCGGCGCCTGGATCTCCGGCACGTGCACCGTGTCGCCCCAGATCAGCAGCTGCTCCTTGCCCGATTGCACCTGATAGATGGTGTGGCCCGGCGTGTGGCCGTTCGCCGGCATGGCGACGACGCCCGGAAACACGTCCTGCTCCTTGTTAAAGGTGCGCATCCGGTCTTTTTTGTAGGGCGCCACCTGCTCCCGCGTGCACTGAAAGTACATCAGCTTTTCGCGGTCGGTGCCCTGGGCCATGGCCGCGTCGTCTTCCCAATGGGGCAGCTCGTTCTCGTGGCAGACCAGTTCGGCGTTCTCGTAGAACGGCTTCCAGGTCTCGCGGTCGCTGAGGCCTGCGGAATGGTCGGGGTGCATGTGGGTGAGCAGGATGGTGTCAACGTCCGAAGGCTTCACGCCCGCCACGTCCAGCAGCTTCATCTGCCAGCCGGCGGTGCCGCCCATATAGGTGCCGGAGCCGGTGTCGACGATGGCCACCCGCCCGCCGGAGCGGATCAGGAAGGTGTTGACGCTGGTGCGCCGGCCCGCATCCGGGCCGAAATTGCTGCGGATCAGATCCTGGCTTTTCTGTTCGGTGATGTTGTGCAGCACGCTCAGCGCGCCGTCGAGATAGCCGTCGCTGATGGCGGTGACGACGATATCGCCGATCTTGCGATGATAGACGCCGGGAATCTGTTCGGTCGGAACCTGCGGCATGGCGGGTCGTTTCCTCGAAGCGGGAGACAGGCTGCGGTTTGCCGGGCATTTTGCCAAGGCCCGGCAAACCGCGCGATTGTTTCAGGAGGCTGCGGCCGGGTTCATCGCCCGGCCATCATGCGCGTCGCCTCGTACGTGGCAACGGTCTCGTCCTTCTGGTTGACGATGCTGTTCATCGTCTTGACGATGCCGCGATTGCCCTTCGAGGTCGGGCGCACGCTGAGGACTTCCACCTCCACATGGATGGTGTCGCCGACATTGGTCGGGCCCAGGATTTTCAGCGTCGTCTCCAGCATGGCGAGGCCGGTGTGCTGCATGGTCGACTGCACCAGCAGCCCCTCGCCGAAGCAATAGCAAAGCGCCCCCGGCACCGGCCGCGCCCCTTGGATCGCGCCCTGGCTGGCATAGGTGGCGTCGGTGAAGATCATCTCCACCATGCCGGTGGCGTTGATGAAGTTGACCAGGTCCGCCTCCGTGATGGTGCGGTTGATGGTGCGGAACTTCTGGCCCTCCGTAAGGTCGTTCCAGTGCAGGCCGAGGCCGACATAGTCCATGGGTGCTTCCTTTGGGTTGGTTTCGGGGATTGTGACGGAAGACCGAAACTCATAAGGCAAAATCTCCTTCGCCGCCATTTCGGTCTTCATCCTTGCAACGGCACGACACACCGGTTGGCCCTTTCCGGCAATCGGCCTCCGGATGCCATCTGCTGCCAGACCTTCGGCCGACCCGGCCAGGGCGCGGGGGATCCCGCCCTTGCACATGGCCATAAAGGCCGCGGTAAAGACCCCAGCCGCAAAGGCCCTGCCGTCTCGGCTCGAACCCCCGCACAATCTCTGCCGGCAGGCTGAGGAAGGGGTTGTCTTGCTGCGCCGGGCACGATGCGGGGGCGCCGTTCGCTTCCCTAAAGTCGGTCAGCACCCAGAAGGCGTTCAGCATCAGGCAGGGACGCGCCCGGCGTCGGGGACGCGCCCGGCGTCGGGGACGCGCCCGGCGGAGGGGACGCGGCCAGCATCGGGGATGCGCCCAGCGTCGGGGATGCGCCCCGCGTCGGGGACGATGGCGATGCCCGGCTCAGACGACGCCGGCGCCGCCGACGGTCAGGCCGCCGCAGATGAACAGCACCTGGCCGGTGACGAAGCCAGAGCGCTGATCCAGAAAGAAGCTGACGCCGTTGGCGATGTCCTCCGGGCGGCCGAAGCGGCCCACCGGCACTTTGCTTTCATAGGCCGCATAGGTTTCGGCGCTGTGCGCGGCTTTCAGCATGTCGGTCTCGATCGGGCCGGGCCCGATGGCGTTGACGGTGATGCCATGCGGGGCCAGTTCGCTCGCCCAGGTGCGGGTCAGGCCGACGACGGCGGCCTTGCTGGCGGAATAGACCGTCAGGTTGGTGTAGCCGAGCGCGGCACGGCTGGCGATGTTGACGACGCGGCCGAAGCCCTGCTGTTTCATCGCCGGCACCAACGCCTTCATCACCTCGATATAGGAGCGGACATTGACCGCCATGACGCGCTCATAGTCCTCCGCGGTCACGTCCTCCACCTTGCCGGTGGCGACAACGCCGGCACAATTGACGACGCGGGTGATGCGCCGGCCCTCACCCAGTGCCCAGGCCATCGCCTGGGCCGTGTCGGCCGTGCTGGAAAGGTCGGTCTTGCGAAATTCGCCGAGGCTCGGGTCTTCTGGATCGATCACGTCCAGCATCAGGATGTTCTGGCCGTCGGCGTTCAGGCGGGTGGCGATGGCGCGGCCGATATTGCGTGCCGCGCCGGTCACGAGGGTATAGTCGGTCATGGGCGGGGTTCCTCCGATTCGGGTTGGTTGTCCGGAATGCTAAAGCGAAGCGCGGGCCGGGGCCATGGGGTTGTGGCCGCACTGCCGGCCACAAATCGCTCGCATCCCGCCGCGGTATGCCCAAATAATAGGCTCCATAAGCGACAGGAGCCGGGACAGGCCCGCAATGCCGGACGACGACCGGGAGTTCGCCTCCCCCATCTGCTATGCCAACGAGCCCGGCCTCGGCGCGAACGGCTATGTCATGTTCGCACCGCCCGCCGCGCCATCGCCCCCCACCGTGAAAGGATCTGCCATGCGTACCGACAACCTGGGCGCCATTCTGCTGCACGACCTGCCGGATGCGCTGGTCGGCTCCGACGCCGACGGCGTCATCCGGGTCTGGAATGCCGCCGCCGAGCGGCTGTTCGGCTTTCCCGCCGCCGAAGCCATCGGCCAGTCGCTCGACCTGATCATTCCGGAACGACTGCGCGAGCGGCACTGGGTCGGCTACCGCGAGACCATGCGCACCGGGCAAACGAAATACGCTGCGGGCGAGTTGCTGTCGGTGCCGGCGCTCTGCAAGGATGGCGGCCGCAAATCCGTGCAGTTCTCGATCCTGCCGCTGCCGGCGGCGGATGGGCCCGGCCTGGAAGGCATGGTCGCCGTCATGCGCGACGCCACCGCCGAGTTCGAGGAGCGCAAGCGCCTGCAAGCGGAGGTAAAGGCGCTGCGGGGCGCCTAGTGGCTTGATCGAAACGCTTGCTACGGCAAGTGTTTCGTGAATCGGCCCGCTATTTCGACAATCCGGCGGTTCGATTCAGCCAACGGACGGATACCGTCTGCCGGCATCGAACCACTAAAGCGTCGCGGCCTCAGCGGAACAACATCACCGGGATCAGACAGGACCGGATCATTTCGGTCGTGGTCGAGCCGATGATCATGCTGCGGATGCGGGAATGCCCGTAGGCCCCCATCACCAGCAGGTCGATGCCATCCGCCTCCACCCGCCGGGCAATGGCGGCGCTGGCGCTGCCGGGCTCGATATCCGTCTGCACGTCGAAGCCCGCCGCCCGCAACAGCGCTGCGGCATCGCCCAGCTTCCTGCGTGCCTCCGGCGTATCCGCGCCGGCCATCAGCAGCCGGCATTCGAGGCCGGCGAAAAGCCAACTGCGGGCGATGTGGTCGACGGCTTTCATTGCGCTGGTGCCGCCATCGAAGGCGACCAGGAACCGCCGGATGGGCCGGAACGAGCGCGAAGCGACCAAAATCGGCTTGCCGATGGCGCGCACCACCCGCTCCAGGTTCGAGCCCAGGTGCAGGCGCGCGAAGTCCGCCGCCTCCCCCCGCTTGCCGATGACGAACAGGTCGGCCTCCTGTTCCAGTTCGTGCGCGGTTTCCACCACGTCGCCGTTGCGGAGCGTCGTACTGGTTTCCGCCACCCCCTGCTCGCAGAGGCGTGCCTGGGCTTCTTCCAACAACACGCGCCCGCGCTTGTGGCTGAGCTTGGCCTTCTGGGCGTCCAACTCCGCCAGTTCCTCCAACAACGCCGTACGGGCGCCAAGGCCGATACTGCCGCTCAGATTGGCGGGCTCGCTCGGCGTCTCGCGGCGGCCGACCGCGTGGACGACCCGCACCGAAGCCTCCAGCCGCAAGGCGGCCCAGGCAGCGTGATCGCAAACGCTCTCGGAGTAGATCGATCCGTCGATCAGCGCGATGAGATTGGTCAAACCGCTCTTCCTTAATGGCCCATCAGCCGTTCGAGGGCGCCTGGCTCGTCGTGGATCGCCAGCTTGTCCACCAGCGTCTCGCTGGCCCGGTTCAGGCCGACAATCTCCACGTCCGCGCCTTCCCGGCGGAATTTCAGCACGACCATGTCGAGCGCCGCAACGCTGGAGATATCCCAGATGTGCGCGCGGCTGACATCGATGATGACCTTTTCCAGCGCCTCGCGAAAGTCGAACGCCGCGTTGAACCGCTCCACCGAGGCAAAGAACAACTGGCCCTCCACCAGATAACGCCGCGTGCGTCCGTCCTCCGACAGGGCCGAGGTGACACGGAAGATCTGCGCGATCTTCCAGGCGAAGAACAGGCCGGAAAGCAGCACGCCAACCGCGACGCCGATGGCCAGATTGTGGGTGGCGATCACGCCGACGACCGTGGCCAGCATCACCACGCTGGAACTGCGCGGGTGGGTGCGCATGTTGGCGATGGAGGACCAACTGAAGGTGCCGATGGAGACCATGATCATGATCGCCACCAGCGCCGCCATCGGGATGGACTTGACCCAATCCCCCAGCACCACGATCAGGAACAGCAGGAACACCCCGGCACAGAAGGTCGACAGCCGGCCCCGGCCGCCGGACTTCACGTTGATCATCGACTGCCCGATCATCGCACAGCCGGCCATGCCGCCGATAAAGCCGGTTGCCGTGTTGGCAATGCCCTGGCCGACACACTCGCGGTTCTTGTCGCTGGGCGTATCCGTCAGATCGTCAACGATCGAGGCCGTCATCAGCGACTCGAGCAACCCCACCGCAGCAACCGCCACCGAATAAGGCAAGACAATCAGCAGGGTTTCCAGCGTCAGCGGAATGTCCGGGATCAAAAACACCGGCAACGTCGAAGGCAGCTCCCCCATATCGCCGACCGTGCGCAGATCCAGGCCCAGGCCCATCGCCGCCGCCGTCAGCGCCAGAATGCAGATCAGCGGCGACGGCACCGCCTTGGTGATCCGCGGAAACAGATAGATAATGGCCAGGCCCGCTGCGACCATCGCATAGGTCAGCCACGGCACGCCGATCAACTCCGGCAGCTGGGCCATGAAAATCAGGATCGCCAGTGCGTTGACGAAACCCGTCATCACCGAACGCGAGACAAAGCGCATGAGATTGCCGAGCCTGAGGGCGCCGGCCGCAATCTGCAACAGCCCGGCCAGCACCGTCGCCGCCAGCAGGTATTGCAGCCCGTGGTCGCGCACCAGCGTCACCATCAGCACCGCCGTCGCCGCCGTCGCCGCCGAGATCATCCCCGGCCGGCCGCCGACAATTGCCGTGATGACGGCGATGGAGAACGAGGCATAGAGCCCGATCTTCGGATCGACGCCGGCGATAATGGAGAACGCAATCGCCTCCGGAATCAGTGCCAGAGCCACCACCAGACCGGACAGGACATCGCCGCGGATATTGCCGAGCCATTCCTGTTGCAAAACGAACAGATAATCGGTTTTCAAAAAGCAAACTCCATCGCGGCCAAGGCGACAGGCACAGGCGCCCGTCACGGCATGCCGCCATATTGCATTGCAGATACGGTAGGGCCGCCAGAAGATCCGCCAAAGAGCAAGCACCGAACTCGCAGGCAACCACGGGATCGTGTCTAGCAGCCCTCGGCTTTATTGCAACGCAACATAATGGCTCAGGTTCGCTTCGGTGGCGACGCCGCTGCCTGTTCGCATCGTGGCAAAACCCAACCGGCGGAGCCTGAGATGTTAACCTTCGCACGCCGATGCTAAGCTTTGCGCTGAACGGCCCAGCGCCCCTCCCGCCGCTTCCGGAGCCCCACCATGCCCGCCACCCCGCCGATCTTCCTGCGCCTGAACGATGCAGACAATGTTATCGTCGCCCGCACCGACATTCTGGCCGGAACGCCGGTGGAACGCGTGACCGCACGCGACCCGATGCCGGCGGGCCACAAGATCGCCACCATCGCCATCGCCGAAGGGCAGCCGGTGCGCAAATACAACCAGATCATCGGATTTGCGAGCCAGCCCATCCAGCCGGGTGAGCATGTGCACGGGCACAATTGCGCCATGGCCGATTTCGACCGCGACTACGCCATCGGCCAAGACGCGCGCGAGGTGAACTTCCTCGCCGCCGACGAACGCGCGACCTTCCAGGGCTATCGTCGCGCCAGTGGCCAGGTCGGCACGCGCAACTATCTGGGCATATTGACGAGCGTCAACTGTTCCGCCAGCGCCGCCCGCTTCATCGCCCAGGCGGTGCAGACGGACCATTTCCGCGAGCGCTTCCCGCATATCGACGGCGTCGTGGCGCTGACCCACTCCACCGGCTGCGGCATGGCGGGCGCGGGCGAAGGCTATGACAACCTCCAGCGCGTGCTGTGGGGCCATGCAAGGCACCCGAATTTCGGCGGCGTGCTGATGGTCGGGCTCGGCTGCGAGGTCAACCAGATCGACTTCCTGCTGGAAGCCTATGGCATCGAGCGCGGGCCCCGCTTCCAGACCATGAACATCCAGAACGCCGGCGGCACCCGCAAGACGGTGGAATGGGGCAAGGCGGCGCTGGAGGAGATGGCCCCGAGCGTGAACGAGGCCCGCCGCGAGACCGTGGACGCCTCCCACCTGTCGGTGGCGCTGCAATGCGGCGGCTCCGACGGTTATTCCGGCATTACCGCCAACCCGGCGCTGGGCTTCGGCAACGCCGAGTTCATCCCCTGGCAGATCGGCGCGACGATGTAAGGGAGCGGGCCATGGCCTTCGTCGAAACCTACCGCGGCGTCGTCAATCAGGCCGATTGCGACCATCTCGGCCACATGAACGTGGCACGCTATTTCGGCATTTGCGGCGACGCGGCCATCCATTTGCAAACCATGCTCGGCATCACGCCGGAGGATGTGCGCGAGGGCCGGCGCCTCTCGTTCGCCGTGGTGCACAACGAAAGCGACTTCCGGGCGGAGGTAGCGGTGGCAGAGCCCATTGTGCTGCGCTCCGCCATTCTGGAGATCGGCGGCAAGTCGATGCTGCTGCGTCACCGATTGTTCCGGGCGGATGGGGTCGCGGCCTTCGACGCCACTTTCCGGGTCGTCCTGTTCGACCTGAAAAACCGTCGGGCGGCCGAGATTCCGGCGGATGTGCGGGCAAAGGCGGAAGCAATGCTGCACCGCCCGGAAACGGACACCGCCCCGTAACCCTGTGCCAACCCACCGCCGGGGCGCATCGCGGAGGTTCGCGACAGCGAGAGGCCATAGTGCTGTCCGGGGCCGCCGGAACGTTCGACATACGGGCCCAACACCACCCCCTCCGCGCCGGCGGTTTCCTTGCCGGGCGGGCGGAGATCAAGGCCGGGCGGGCGGAGATCAAGGCCGGGCGGGCGGAGATCAAGCCGGAAATGGCCGGGCAAAAGCGCGACCTGCTGCAATGGCAGGTGCTGCCGCCGATCGGCCAGGCGGCCTTGATCGCCGCCCTCGGCAAACTGCTTTGGCGCCACGCCATCGACCCCCTCGCCAGCCCGGTGGAGGCTGCTATACTCCCCCGCCTGTCCGATGGCCGCGTGGTGGAATGGTAGACACAGCAGACTTAAAATCTGCTTCGCCGAGAGCGAGTGCCGGTTCGAGTCCGGCCGCGGCTACCACCTCTCGCCCAATAGAGGCTCTCGCCCAACAGAGGGCCGTTCCCGATGCTGTTCCCGCGCAAGCACGGGGAACTTTGCCGCACCGCAACAAGTCTCGCTGATCGGGGTAAGGCGGGCGGGGGCCTATTCCTGAGCGCCCAACTCGTCCCGGCGCAGCGCCAGGCTGACATAGACGCGGAAATCCGCCGCCGTCTGGCCTTCCGCCAGCGGAAAATCCAGGTCCAGCACTTCCTCGAAGCCGGCCTGCCGGGCCGTGCCGTCGAATGTCGCCGCCAGCGGATAAACCCGGCGGTTCAGGAAGTTGCGGTCGGCATCCGTGACTGCCACGATATAGGCCAGCCGCTGCTCGGGCGAACGGGCCGCGGGCCCGCGCTCGATCACCACCCGCACGCCAAGGGTCATGGCGATATGGCGCGGCTCCGGCTCGAACAGGCAGCCGGCGCTGACATCGACGATCCGGGCGGCCAGTTCCACATTGGTCGGGTCCGGCGCTGCGCCTTCCCGGTAGCGGGTGAAGCTGGCGCCGTCGCGCAGCATACCATAGGCCGGGCAGGCGACCACCCGCGGCTCCGGGCCGCCGACAAGGCCGCAGCCGCCAAGGGCCAGCAGGGTAAGCGCGCCAAGGCCCAAGAGCAGGGCGCGGGCAGGGGTGCGAATTCGGGGCATTGGCCTCTCACCGGTGGGGCATGCTAGAGGGGGCCAGCATAAGCCTCCTGCCGGCGGCGGCAAGCCGTGCCGGCTGCGCGCCCGCGAACCGACGAGTCCCGTGTCATGACCAAACCCGCCCTGACCCTGCTTCTCGCTGCCCCCCGCGGCTTCTGCGCCGGGGTGGAGCGCGCCATACTGATTGTCGAGCGCGCGCTGGAGAAATGGGGACCGCCGGTCTATGTGCGCCACGAAATCGTGCACAATCGCTATGTGGTCGAATCGCTGAAGGCCAAGGGCGCCATCTTCGTCGACGAATTGGACGAGGTTCCCGACGATGCGCCGGTGATTTTCTCCGCCCATGGCGTGCCGAAATCGGTGCCGGCGGAGGCGGAGCGGCGCAAGCTGGTCTATGTGGATGCCACCTGCCCGCTGGTCAGCAAGGTGCACCGCGAGGCCGAACGCCACTTCCACCGCGAAGACCGCCACCTGCTGATGATCGGCCATGCGGGCCATCCGGAGGTGGAAGGCACGATGGGCCAGGTGCCGGCCGGCGCCGTCACCCTGGTCGAAACCGTGGCCGATGCCGAAACCGTCTCGCCGCCAGCCGCGGCTGCCGGGCTGGCCTACATCACCCAGACCACCCTCTCCGTCGATGACACCGCGTCCATCATCGCCGCGCTGCGCCGCCGTTTTCCGGCGATTCAGGGACCAAAGCAGGAGGATATCTGCTATGCCACCACCAACCGCCAGCAGGCGGTCAAGGCGGCGGCCGAACGGGCCGATGCGCTGTTGGTGATCGGGTCCCCCAACTCCTCCAACTCCAATCGCCTGGTGGAAGTGGCAAAACAAGCCGGCTGTACCCGTGCGCTGCTGGTCGACCGCGCCGCCGACATCGACTGGGCCTGGCTGGAAGGCGTCCGCGCCCTCGCCCTCTCCGCGGGCGCCTCCGCCCCGGAGAGCCTGGTACAGGAGGTGACCGAGGCGCTGCAGGCCCGCTTCAGCGTGTCGGTCGAGCCGGTCGAGACCGCCGTTGAGAACATCGAATTCAAGCTGCCGCGGGTGCTGATGGCCTGACCGCCCGACAGCCGGCTTGACTCGGAACGATTGCTGGGGCGATTTGGCTAATACTGTGCCCGATCCGACACACATGACGGTGCCCCCTTGGCGGTTTACACGCCCGTTGAACAAGACGACCTGCTGCAATTCCTCGCCGGCTATGATCTGGGCGAGGTGATTGCGTTCAAGGGCATCGCCGAAGGCGTGGAGAACTCGAACTTCTTCCTGGAGACCGAGCGCGGACGGTTCATTCTGACGCTTTACGAAAAGCGCGTCGATCCGGCGGACCTGCCCTTCTTCATCGGCCTGATGGACCATCTGGCCGATGCGGGCCTGCCCTGCCCGACGCCGATCCACGACCGCTCGGGCCAGGCGCTGGGCCGCCTGAACGAGCGGCCGGCGGCGATCATTTCCTTCCTGCAAGGCATGTCGCCGCAACGGCCGCGGGTGGTCCATTGCGCAGAACTTGGCCGGGCATTGGCACACTTCCATCTGGCCGGTGCCGATTTCCCGATCGAACGGCCGAACAGCCTGTCGGTCGATGGCTGGCGCTGGTTGCTGGATGCCACCACCGCCCGCGCCGGCGAGGTGAAGGCCGGCCTGGGCGAGGATCTGGAGGCCGAATTCGCCGATCTGGCCGCCCAATGGCCCTACGAACTGCCCCAGGGCGTCATTCATGCCGACCTGTTTCCGGACAATGTTTTCTTTGTCGGCGATGCGCTGTCCGGGCTGATCGATTTCTACTTCGCCTGCAACGATGCCTTCGCCTACGACATCGCCATCTGCCTGAATGCCTGGTGTTTCGAGCGCGACAACAGCCTGAACATCACCAAGGCCCGCGCCCTGCTGGCCGCCTATGAGAGCGTGCGCCCGCTGACGCCGGCAGAACGGACGGCGCTGCCGCTGCTCGCCCGTGGCGCCTGCATGCGCTTCCTGCTGACGCGGCTCTACGACTGGCTGAACCACCCGGAAGGCGCGATGGTGACGCCGAAGGACCCGCTGGAATACTGGCAGCGTCTGCGCTTTCACCGCGGCATTGCCGGGCCGGGCGCCTATGGCCTCGACTGAGGGCAACGGCAACGGCCAAGTGGTGGAGATTTTCACCGACGGCGCCTGCTCCGGCAATCCGGGGCCGGGCGGCTGGGGTGCGCTGCTGCGCTATCGCGGCCACGAAAAGGAACTGGCCGGCGGCGAGGCGGAGACCACCAACAACCGGATGGAACTGATGGCCGTCATCGCCGCGCTGGAGGCCCTGAAACGGCCAAGCCCGGTGCGCATCGTCACCGACAGCGCCTACGTCAAGAACGGCATCACCCAATGGCTGCCGCGCTGGAAGGCCAACGGCTGGCGCACCGCCGGCAAGAAGCCGGTGAAAAATCAGGACCTGTGGGAACGCCTCGAACGCGCCTGCGCCAACCACCGCATCGAGTGGGAATGGGTCAAGGGCCATGCCGGCCACGACGAGAACGAGCGTGCGGACGTGCTGGCGCGCAGCCAGATCCGCAAGTAACCGGAAAGGCGGTCTCAGCCGCCCTGGCGCGCCTTGATTTCGGCGATTTTGGCTTCGATCTCATCCTCGCTCAGATAGCCGAGGCGCAGCAGATTGGTGCGCATCGCCAGCAGCCAGCGGTCGTAATAGTGGATGCCATCATAGATCGGCTCCTCCAACTCCTCCTGGGCGCGGCGGGAGGTATCCGAGGTCAGGCGGTCGTCGACGCGGCGCAGCAGCATGCTCATGGCATCGATGCGCTTGTCTTTCAGGGTCGCCTCGTATTCTTCGCGGACGACCGGCCCGGCATCGGGCAGGCCGCCGAGGTCGGCCACCGACCGCTTCACCGGACGGGAACGGTCGGGCGAAAGGGGCTGGCGGGGGGTGTTGTCACTGCTCATGGGAGCCACTCTAGCCGCAATGCGAGGTGGGAGAAAAGACGGGAAAACGCTAGCGGTTCGATACCGGCAGACGGCACCCATCCGTTGGCTGAATCGAACCGCCGGATGATTGCAATAGGGGGCCGTTTCACGAACCGCTTGCCTTACGCCGCCGGCGCGATCAGCCGCGGCAACGTGTCCGCCAGCGCGCCATCGGCAGCCCGCCACACCGCCGTCTCCAGGCCGGGCGCGGCGACCAGCACGGCATTGCCATAACGCATGGCGTCGCCTTCCAGATACTCGCTGACATAACAGCCGGCCTCGTGCGCGATCAGCAGACCCGCCAGCACATCCCAGGACCAGATATGGCCCTCGCAGAAGCCGTCCACCTCGCCGCTGGCGCTCATGGCGAGGCCGAGCGCGGCAGAGCCGATTACCCTGTATTGCAGCCCCTGCTCGCGCAGGCCGGCAATCAGGGCGCCGAAGGCGGCCGGCGTTTGCCGCCGCGACTGGCCGAGGTCCAGCATCGCCTCGTCCACCGGCACCGGGCCGCGCCGCAGGGGCTCGCCGTTGCGGCTGGCCCCCCTGCCCGCCTCGGCCAGGTAGAACCAATCAGGTTCCGGCGCAAAGACCAGGCCAAGGCGCGGCGCACCGCGCTCCAGCAGCGCCACCGACACGCACCAATGCGGCAGGCCGCGGATATAGTTGGTGGTGCCATCGATGGGATCGACCACCCAGAGCCAGTCGGCCTCGACCGGGCCGCCATCCTCCTCGCCCAGCACGTCCGAGCCGGGCAGGAGCGCGGTGAGGCGGTCACGCAGCAGCCCTTCCACCGCGCGGTCCGCCTGGGTGACGAAGTCCTGCCGTGCCTTGGCTTCGATGGCGAGGCCGCGGGCACGCTCTGCCAGCGCCAAAGCGCCGGCCTCGCGCACGGCCGCCATGGCGGCATCGACCGGCAAAGTCTCGGACATGGGCGGGCAAACCTTCTCGTTCGGCGGGATCGGCGATTGACGAACGGCGCGGGACACGCTGCATTGCAAGCACCCCACTATAGGCTGCCTTGCAAGGACCGCACCATGGCGACCGATGACCTCGTCCGGACCTCCGCCCTCGAACTCCGCCGCATGATCGGCGCCAAGCAGGTCTCGCCGGTCGAGGTGTTGGATGCTTTCATCGCCCGGATCGAGGCGGTCAATCCCGGCGTCAACTGCATCTGCGCCACCGATTTCGACGGCGCCCGTGCCCAGGCGAAGCGGGACGAAGCCGCGGTCATGGCCGGCGAGGAGCTGGGCCTGCTGCATGGCCTGCCCTGCGGCGTCAAGGACCTGAACGCAACCGCGGGCCTGCTCACCACCTCCGGCTCGCCGATGCACAAGGATCACATCCCGACTGGCGACGAGTTCATGGTGGGCCAGGTGCGCAGCGCCGGCGCCAACCTGTTTGCCAAGACCAACACGCCGGAATTCGGCTCTGGCTCCAACACCCGCAATCCGGTCTGGGGCGCGACCGGCAACCCGTTCGACCCGATGAAGACAGCGGGCGGCTCGTCCGGCGGTTCGGCGGCGGCGCTGGCCTGCGATATGATGCCGATTGCCACCGGCTCCGACACCGGCGGCTCGCTGCGCAACCCAGCGGCCTGGTGCGGTGTGGTCGGCTTCCGCAACACCCCCGGCACCGTGCCGAACGACAAACCGGCCTTCGGCTGGTCGCCGCTGTCGGTGCAGGGTGCGATGGGCCGCACCGTCGCCGACACCGCCCTGCTGCTGGCCGCCCAGGTCGGCGAGACCGGCGCCGATCCGCTGTCGCGCGGCCTGTTTCCGGAGGAGGTGCTGCACCCGGACCGCGTCGACCTCGGCTCGCTCAGGGTCGCCTTCAGCGCGACCCAAGGCTTTGCGCCGGTGGAAGCCGCCTACCGCCCGGTGTTCGAACGCAAGATCCGGGCCATCCAGGGCTTCTTCCGCGCCTGCGACGAGGCCCATCCCGACCCGGGCGGCGTCGACCGTGCCTTCGACATTATCCGCGCCCTCTCCTATGCCCAGAGGTATAAGGCAACCTACGACCGGGATCCGAGCCTGCTGGGCCCGAACACCCGCGCGAACTACGAACTCGCCACCACCTATTCGCTGGCCGACGTCGCCTGGGCGCATGCGGAGCACACGGCCCACTACCGCCGCTATGCCGAATTCCTGGAGGAGTTCGACCTGTTCATCACCCTGATCACGCCGATGTCGCCCTTCCCGTGGGAAACGCTGGCGCCGATGCAGATGAACGGCCAAGCCTTCGACAAATACTACACCTGGATGGGCACTGCCTACGGCGTCACCATGAGCGCCCACCCGGCCATCGTCCTGCCCTGCGGGACCGACCAGAACGGCATGCCGTTCGGCTTCCAGTTGGTGGGCCGCTATGGCCGCGACGACGAGTTGCTGGCCGCCGCGCACGCCCTGGAGCAGGCCATGGCCGGCCATCCGGAGACCGCCAGGCCGCTGCCGGACCTCGCCAGGCTGAGCCAGCCGCTGCCGGTGCTGAAGTCCATGGTCACCGCCCCGCCCGGCGCCTACACGCCATGAGCCACGGTGCTGTACCTTTCGCCCCTTCGGTCCGGCTGGACCGCCCGGCCTATGTCGATCCGACCGTCCGGCTGTTCGGCGACGTGCAGGCGGGCAAGGGCACCAGCTTCTGGCCCTATGCGGTGGTGCGGGCAGAGATGCACGGCGTGCGCATCGGCCGGTTCTGCAACGTGCAGGACCACGCCATGCTCCATGTGGGCGCTGCCGGGCCGACGGTGATCGGCGACCATTGCTCCATCACCCATCGCGTCGTCGTGCATGGGGCGGAGATCGGCGCCAACACGCTGGTCGGCATCGGTGCGGTGCTGATGGACGGGGTGAGGGTGGGCCGCAACTGCGTCATCGGCGGCGGCGCCTTCCTGACCGAAGGCACGGTGATCCCCGACAATTCGGTGGTCATGGGCCTGCCGGGCAAGGTGGTGGCGACGCGGGACAACTTCCGCCAATGCCTCCGCAACGCCCTGATCTATCACGAAAATGCCCTCGCCTATGCCGAAGGCCGCCACGATGCCTGGAGCGACCCGGCGCTGATGCAGCGGGTGATGGCGCAAGTGGAAGCGGCGGCGGCGGAGCGCTAGAGCAGATCCCGTTCAAGGTGAACGGGTCAGTCTGCTCTAACCCTATGATTCCAGGCCATCTTCTCCGGGCCAAATGAGTCCGTTTGATCCGGCGATGCCCTGGTCAGGCCGTCCGCCGCCCCTTCGCCCCCGGCCGGCTGAACACCAGCTTGTAGGCGGCCAAATCCTCCGGCCGCCCCGACCAGGCATAGGCCAGCAAGGCGGGCTCCCAGGTCGAGACGGTGATGCGATGCATCTGGCCCGGCGGGTTGAAAATCAGCGAGCCGGGCCCGAACACACCCTTGTGGTTTTCCGAAACCGCGCCGGACAGGCAGACATAGCTCTCGGTAATGCCGCTATGGGCATGAGCCGGATACGTGCAGCCCGGTGCAAACAGCACGACGCCCAGAATCACGCGGTTGGTCAGCACCGGGCCGCTGGGCCCGGCAAACTCCGCATAGGCGAATTTGCGTTCCAGCCCCTTCGGCGGCTTTTCATAGCCGATCTGCCAGCTCAGCGCGCTGCCGACCGCGGCAATGGCCCGGATCAGCGAGGCGTGGCGCTCTGCCCGGCCATTGTCGAGCGCGCGGCGCAGATGTGCCGTTACCGTCCGTTGCACCGGCTCCAGATCGGCAAAGGGCGGGTTGTCGCGCAACACCTGCCGCACCGCAGTGCGAACGGACCGCTGGTGCGCCCGGATGGGCTCGCTGCCGCCCGCGGAAGCCTCGCGGTAGAATTCGTAAAACTCGCGCAACAGATAGTGCCAGTCGGGCGCATCGTTCAGCCGCTGGCCGGACAAGCGCAACGGCTCACCCGTCAGACCACCGCCCCCCTGCTCCGCGCCCTCCCCGCTTCGGTTGTAAAGGTCCGCGAGCGCCGCCGGGCGCAGGTGATGGTCGGACATGGCGCGCGCTCCTGCAACAGGGTTCCCCCTTACGTGGTTGGCGGTTACTATACCATCAATGGCTGCGCAGATGGCTTGCGGATGGCTATGCGGATGGCTATGCCCCCCGAGAAATCCTGCCCGTTCCGGCCGGAATTCGCATGGCGCCCCAAGGAGATTCACGATGACACGCAACGGATTGTCCCGTCGGGCCTTTGGCCTCCTGACCGCCGCCGCGCTCGCGCTCTTGGCAGCGGGTCTGTCCCGCCCGGCCATAGCGGACAGGGCCGAGATGCAGGTGTTCAAGTCGCCCTATTGCGGCTGCTGCGCCGAATGGGTGGACCATATGCGCACCGCCGGTTTCAGCGTTCGCGTGACGAACATGGAGGACATGACGCCGGCCAAGGCCCATTTCGGTATCGCCCCGGACCTGCAATCCTGCCACACCGCCGTGGTCGGCGGCTATGTGATCGAAGGCCATGTGCCGGCCGGGGACGTGCAACGCCTGCTCTCCGAACGCCCCCAGGCATCAGGCCTTTCGGTCCCCGGCATGCCCGCGGGTTCGCCCGGCATGGAGCAGGGCGAGCGCCGCGACCCCTATGCCGTCATCCTGTTCGACCAGAAGGGCGCCCGCTCGGTCTACGCCCGATATTGACGGGGGCTACCCGCTGCGTCGGGCCTTGGCGGGCGCGGGCTCGTGCGGCTAAACTCCCGGGCCAAGACCAATCGCACCGCCGCGCCCGCCCGCCCGCGCCGCGGCAGGGAGGCCGTCCATGCCCCAAACCATGTTCGAGAAAATCTGGGACGCCCACGTGATCGAGGCCCGGCCAGATGGCCAGACCTTGCTCTATGTCGACCGTCACCTGCTGCACGAAGGCTCGTTCCATGGCTTCGAGTATCTGGACGAGCGCAATATGCCGGTGCGCCGGCCCGGCCAGACCTTCGCCGTGGCCGACCACTACGTCCCCACCGCCAGCCGCGACCTGGCCGATGCCCAGGACGAGGTCTCGCGCAGCCTGGTCACGCGGCTGGCGGACAACACCGCCCGGCACGGCGTCACCCATTTCGGCATCGACAGCCCCTCCCAGGGCATCGTGCACGTAATCGGGCCGGAACAGGGGCTGACCCTGCCGGGCCTGCTGATCGTCTGCGGCGACAGCCACACGGCGACCCATGGCGCCCTCGGTGCCTACGCCTTCGGCATCGGCGCCAGTGAGGTGACCCACGTCCTCGCCACGCAGACGCTCTGGCAGATCAAGCCCAAGAGCATGCGCATCGCCGTCGACGGGGCCAGGCCCGCCGGCGTTACCGGCAAGGATGTGATCCTGGCGATCATCGCCGAAATCTCAGCCGCCGGCGCCACCGGCCATGCGGTGGAGTTTGCGGGCTCGCTGATCCGCGATCTTTCGATGGAAGAGCGCATGACCGTCTGTAACATGACCATCGAGGCGGGCGGCCGCGCCGGCATGATCGCGCCGGACGAAAAGACCTACGCCTATATCAAAGGCCGCCGCTACGCACCGGAGGGCGAGGACTGGGACCAGGCACTAGCGGCCTGGAAGATGCTGCCATCCGACGACGGCGCGGTGTTCGATACCGAGGTCAAACTCGACGCCGCCGCCATCCAGCCCATGCTGACCTGGGGCACGAGCCCGGAGCAGGGCGCCCCCCTCACCGCCACGGTGCCCGACCCCGCCCACGCGCCCAACGCGGAAAAGGCCGAGGAATGGCGCGACGCGCTGGCCTATATTGGCCTGCAGCCGGGCCAGCGCTTCCAGGATGTGGGCGTGGACAAGGTGTTTATCGGCTCCTGCACCAACAGCCGCATCGAAGACCTGCGCGCCGCCGCTGCCGTGGTCAAAGGCCGGCAGGTGCGGGTCAAACAGGCGCTGGTTTCCCCTGGCTCGCTGCTGGTGAAGCAACAGGCGGAGGACGAAGGCCTCGACCGCATCTTTCGCGAGGCCGGCTTCGAGTGGCGCGATAGCGGCTGCTCCATGTGCGCCGGCATGAACGGCGACCTGGCCGAGCGTGGCGAGCGGGTGGCATCGACCAGCAACCGCAATTTCCGCGGCCGCCAGGGCCAGGGCGTGCGCACGCATCTGGTCTCCCCCGCCGCCGCCGCTGCCGCCGCCGTCAGCGGCCGCTTCGCCGACCCGCGCGATTTCGCCTGAAGCAGGACCGCAAACCATGCCGCAACAGCCCTTCACCCTGCTCTCTGCCGTCGGCGTGCCGCTCGGCCAGGCCAACGTCGACACCGACCAGGTGATCCCGGCGCGCTTCCTAAAATACCCGCGCGACGAGAAATACCGCACCTATCTGTTTCACGACCTGCGCCTGCGCCCCGACGGAACCGAAAACCCGGATTTCGTGCTCTGCAACGAGCCCTACAAGTCCAAGGGCCAGATCTTGGTGGCCGACCGCAATTTCGGCTGCGGCTCCAGCCGCGAAAGCGCGGTCTATGCCCTGCAGGACTGGGGGTTTCGCGCCGTGATCGCGCCCAGCTTCGGGGACATTTTCTTCAACAACAGTTTCAAGAACGGCTTCCTGCCGATCCGGCTGCCGACCCAGGTCTGCAACACGCTGCGCCAGGACTTACACGACAACCCGGGCGCGGAAATCACCATCGATGTCGAGGCGCAGACGGTCACCGGGCCGGACGGCGTCGCGCATTCGTTCGAACTGGACGATTTCCGAAAATACTGCCTGGTGCGGGGTCTCGACGATATCGACTTTACGCTGGAAAGCATGCCGAAAATCGATGCCTTCGAACGGGACAACCGCCCTGCCTGGCTCGGCCACAACGCCTGACCGGCCCGACGGTTGATTTCGGTCAAGGCGGACGCCGGATTTTCGCCCACAGTAACCACAGTGAGACCCTTTTAAGGAGTGACCGCCATGCCGGACACCACCGCGATCCGCGCCAAACTGGAAGCGCGGCTGCACGAACTCGCCAGCCGCGTCGAACATGTGGAGGAAGAGTTGCGCGCGCCCGTCAGCCCGTCGTTCAACGAACAGGCGACCGAGCGCGAGAATGACGAAGTCCTGGAGGATCTGGAGGAATCGGCGCTTGCGGAGATCGCCGCAATCCGCGCGGCGCTGGCGCGGATCGACGATGGCAGCTATGGCGAGTGTGCCAGTTGCGGCAAGGATATCGCGCCGGCCCGGCTGGAAGCCGTGCCGCAGACCGCGCTCTGCATCGACTGCGCCCGCGCCCACAATTAGAGCGGATCCCGTTCATACTGAACGGGCAAATCTGCCCTGAATCCAGGGGTCAAGAGCATTTTTCCCCGAGCAAACGATTCTGTTCGATCGGGGATGCTTTAGGGGTCCGATCGAAACGCTTGCTACGGCAAGTGTTTCGCGAATCGCTCCGCTATTCCAACAATCCGGTGGTTCGGTTCAGCCGACGGATGGGTACCATCCGTCGGCATCGAACCACTTAGCGGCCGGTCGGCAGCCGGCAGCGCTCGGCGGTCACCTGGATAAAACCGCGGGATGGCGCTTTCGCCAGGATGAAACGGTATTCGTGGCCGCCACGGATGACCGAATGGCTGAGCGGCAGAATGCCTTTGGCCTCGCTCTCGCCGCCGTCGATCTTTTCAAAGCGCACGGTCACGGGTTTGGTCTCGTCGAACCAGGCCTGTTTCAGGCCGTTGTCGGTCAGAACCGGGTCGCCCTTGGCGCGGACGACGATGGTGTTGTTGGCAAACGCCACCCAATCGTTCTGGCCGCGCGTCAGGCCCGTCTGAACGATGAAACGTTTCTGATCCGGGTTGCCGTCGCAGCGCACCGCCTCGCCCGCCGTGCCGATCAGGAAACGCAGCCGGTCCTCGGTCACACCCGCCTGCAATTGTTGGCGCATCAGTGCATAAAGTTCGCGGGATTCGCCGGTGGGCACATCCTGATCGTAGCGTCCCTGCAAGACCTGCAGCCGCTCCAGCGCATCGTCACGTTCGCTGCGCAAGGTGGCGACTTCGTCCGTCCGTTTCGCCAAATCGGCCTCCAGAACGCCGATCTCCTCCTGCAGCTTGCGCACGTCATGGCGGGCCAGCTCGGAGCCGGCCGCATAGGCAAGCCAGCCGAGCGCCAGCAGGCCACCGATCAGCAGCAGCCATTTCACCACCGCCAGCCGTCGCCGTGCCGATTCGCGCCGGCGCCGTTCCCTAAATCCGCGAGCCATACCTCACCCGTTCCGTTGCGTCGGCGCCACTATAGCCGCCGTGACCGAAACGGGAAGGCCTGCCTCAGAACGAGATCCGCAAGCGCGTGCGGCAGTAGGTCTTGCCCGCGATCGTCGTTTCCACCGGCACCCGTTCCGCCGTCACGCCCTGCCGCTCCAACTGGACGCGGCGGTTGGCAACGCGCGGGTCCTCCCACACTTGGTCGAGCACGCCGCATTCCAGTTCGAACGTGTTCGTATGGAGCGCTTTCGCCGCTTCCGCGGCCAGGTGGTCGTCCGACAGCAGGGCCAGCACCCGTTGCACCGCCGCATTGGACCGCCGGTGCTCGCCCTCGCCCGCCAGCAGGCTCAGGCGGCGGCGCAACGCATCGTTCACCTGCCGACGATTGAACGGATTGGGCCGTCTCATCCGGTGGCCTCCGGCATGCCGGACAGGTCGGGCTCCTGATCAGGCCGCAACAGCGCAAGCGGCTCGGCCCAATGCATGGTCCTTTGCGGGAAGGGAATTTCGATCCCCAATTCGTCGAAACGGTGCTTGACCCGCGCCAGAAACGCCCGGCGAATGCCCCATTGCGTCAGCGGCCGCACCCGGAAGCGGCAGCGGATCGTCACCGAACTGTCGCCCAATCCCTGGACGCCGAACATTTCCAGCGAACTCATCAGGTTGGGCCCGTGAGCCGGGTCCAACTCGAACTCCGCGCCCACCTGTTTCAGCACTTCAATGACGGTGTCCGTGTTTTCCTTGTAGGCGACGCCGATATCGAACAGGGCATAGGCAAAGTCCCGGGTGTTGTTGGTCACGGTGGTGACGGAACTGAAGGGAATCGTGTGGAGCGAACCCTCCAGATCGCGCACTTCCAGCGTGCGCACGGTGATACGCTCGACCGTGCCGGTGTAGTCGGCCAGAGTGACCACATCGCCGACGCTGACCGTGTTCTGGAACAGCATGAACAGGCCGGTGATCACGTCCTGCACCAGTTTCTGCGCGCCGAAACCGACGGCAATGCCGACCACGCCGGCGGTGGCGAGCAGCGGTGCCACATCCAGACCGAAACTGGTGAGGCTCGCCACCAGGAAGGCGATGATCAGCGCCACCAGCACCGACGTCCGCAGCAAGGGCAGCAATGTCCGGGACCGGGCGCTGCGCTGAACCTTCTCGCCGGTCTCGTCCACGGAATCGAGGTAGAGCGAGAACCACAAGTCGAACCCTTCCCACAGGCCCCAGCACACCAGGCCGACAAAAGCGATATCGCCGGCCACCGCCAGCACCCGGCCCGACAGGTGCTCGTGCAGCCAGCCGGCGGCGGTGCTCGGGCTGTTGCTGCCGATGGCAACCACCGCCGCGGTATAGACCAGCATCGACAGCAACAGCCCGAGCACCGCCGCATAGCGCTGCAGGCGCGTCTGCAGGATCGCCGTCCGGCCACTGACCTCGGCATCGGCCATGGATTGCAGCCAGCGCCGCAGGGACAGTTCCAGCGGCTGCATCGCCAGCAGAACCAGCGCGCTCAACACGCCGCCGCGCACCAGAAGCTCCGCGCCCTGGTAGACGTCGAGCGCCCAGACCAGATAGGCGCTGATGCCGTAGAGCGACACCACCGGCAGCCAGATCCGCGCCAGCAACCGGCGCAGCAGGGAGAGCCGGCCGCCGGAGCCGGCAATAGCCGCGCCGATATCGCTGCGGTAGCGCATGACCAGGGTCAGCACCATGCCGAGAATGATCAGCCCCCAAATCCGCTCCAGGCCTTCGAACACGCCGGGCGGCACGCGCAGGCCGCCGATATTGGCAAACAGCGCATGGCCCAGCAGCGCCCACAGGATCAACCGGCGGACCGACCGGTAGATGTCCGACGCCGCCTCGTTCGTCAACCGGACCGGTCGCAGATTGGATGTGTGTGGCCGCAGCGCAATTCGGGCCAGGGCGGCGAACAGAAGGGCGTCGCCCGAGGTGCCGACAATCGCCTCCGCCACCAGTTCGGTGCGCAGCGGGAAGTACAGGGCAGCGGTCAGGCCGAGGCCGACGGCCAGGAATGCGGCGATCGAGGCCAGTTCCACCACGGCCAGCAAAAGCCCCACCTTCCACCGCTTCTGGCGGGGCAGTCTCTCGGCGCGCTGGCGCAGGCGCGCGTGCGGACGCGCAAGACCGAGCCGGACCGCCCAATAGCTTGCCGATGCCGCCGTCAACGCCAGCCCGAAAGAGGCGAGAAAATTGATCCAGAAGCCGCGGCTTTCCGGCGAATCCAGCTGAATTTCCATCCAGCCGAGCAAGCGTTGGATATCCACGGCATCGGCTGCAAAATTCGCAAGACCGGCGATCATCGCCCGCAGATTGGCGAGGATGCGGCTCACCAGGGTGGAGGGCGCCGGCGGTGGCTGTGCGTCTATGGCGGCCGGCGGCGCGGTGTCTCCCTCCGCCGCCGTGGCGTCGGCTTGCGCGCCGGCCTCGGCGCCGCCAGCCGGTGCACCGGCTGGCGGCCGGGCCTGTTGCCGCAACACCTCCAGCAGACGCGCCCGCGCCGCCGGATCCTCCAGCGCGCGGATCAGCGCTTCGACCGCGGCGGCGTCATTGCCCCTGGCCGGAGCCGCCGCCGTCTCCGCCGCCGGGGCTGCTGCGGGTTGCGCCCAGACATGGTTGCCGCACAGCAGCAACAGACCGATCAGGGCCGGCCCAAAAGCACTGCGAAAAAGCCTAGCGATAGCGATCAAAATCCCATAGCGCGGCCCGACCGGCGCGGGTCCGCCCCTCCCGAAAGCAGGCCGGTTGCCAGGTCGGCGCTGATCGCGCACACACCGGCGGTACCGACCGATAGGTCATCCAACGCCTCTATGTCATGCCCGCGGCCCGCCAAGTCATCCCGTACCTTTGTCGCGATCCGCCCTTCCGCCGACAGCCGGCCGGGGAAGTATCGGTGCGGCTCGAACGTCATGAGGCGGGCAGGGGTAACGGCGCGCGGCGCCTCAATCGCCTCCTGGGTCGGCATGCCCCAAACCAGATGATGGAGCAGCGCCTGCACCATGGGCTGCATCGTAAAGCGCATGGACGGTATCCTCCCTGCCTCATCTATCCCGCAGGCGGGACACGATCATCGACTCGTGATAACGCCGCATCGATTCCGGGTCGGAGAGCATGCGCCGCTGCGCGCGCATGCGGCCGGCCCCGGCCATAACCAGGCCGAACCACGCGGCCATCAGGCAGAACCCGCCGACGGGCGTCAGGACACTGCCTTCGGTCCACCAGTCCAGGGGCGGACCGTAGAGCGGCACGCAAAACATCACCGTACCCGCAAGACCAAGCCAAAACGAGGCGTGCAGCCAGCGATTATGGCGCCCAAACATCGCCACGACGGCCAGAAACACGCTGTGCATGCCATGAACCTGCCAGCCGATCCGGTAGGATGCAAGATAGCCCGGGTCCACCGGCTCCAGCCCATGGGCGCCGATGGCCCCCATGATCATCATCGCAATCCCATTCAATCCGGCCAGCAGAAGATAAAGCCCGATCATCAGGAATCCAACCTCGCGCTAGCGGTCCGATGCCGACAGACGGTACCCATCCGTTGGCCGAACTGAACCACCGGATTGTCGAAATAGTGGGCTGATTCGCGAAACACTTGCCCTAGCAAGCGTTTCGATCGGGCCGCTAGAACGCACTGATGCTCACCTCCTTGCTGGTGATGAACTCCAGCAGGACCGGCACGCCCTGCCTGGTCTGCTCAATCCCGCGCCGGATCGCCGGCACGATCTCGTCCGGCGCCGTCACCCGCTCGCCATAGCCGCCGAAGGCACGGGCCATGGCGGCGTAGTCGCCGGAAATGTCGGTGGAGCGGTATTTCTCCGTCGATTCCTGCATGATGTGCAATTCGATGGCCATGGAGAAGTTGTTCAGCAGGATGGAGAGGATCGGAATGCGCTCGCGAACGGCCGTCTCAAAATCCATGCCGGTAAAGCCGATGGCCGCGTCGCCCCAGACATTGATGCAGAGCGCATCCGGCCTGTAGAGCTTTGCCCCCATGGCGAGGCCGAGGCCATAGCCGAGCTGGGTGGTCTTGCCCCAGCCGATATAGGTCAGGGGCCCGGTGCTTTTCCAGAACGGCGAAAGCTGGTCGCGCGGGCTGCCCGCGTCATGGGTGATGATGGTGTTGTCCTTCTCCACCACCTGTTGCAAATCCCAGAGCACGCGGTAGGGGTTGAGCGGCGTCTCGTCCGAGGTCAGTTTCGGCAGCCATTCGGCGAGCCACCCTTCCTCGATGCCCTTGATCTCCGCCGCCACGTCGGAGGCGTCGCGGGCCTTTGGCTCCTTCGCCTTCACCGCGTCGAGGATCGCCCGGAGTGTCAGCTTCGCGTCGCCGACCAGCCCGATCTCGCATTCCACGTCCTTGTTCAGGTCCATATGGTCGAGCGTGGCGTGCACATAGCGTTTGCCCGCCGGCATTTTCACCCCGAAACTGGTTTCAGTGAACGAGCAGCCGATGCCGAAGATCAGGTCGGCGGCGTGCAGGAAATGGTGCACCGCTTTCGGGACGGCGCGACCGCCGGAGCCGAGCGCCTGCGGGTGGTCCTCCGGAAAGGCGCTTTTGCCCTGCAGGCTGGTGCAGACGGGCAGGGCCAGATGCTCGGCCAATTCGCGGACCTCGTCCCAGGCCTGGGCGTAATGCACGCCCTGGCCGACATAGAGCACCGGCCGCTTCGCAGCCATCAGCGCCGCCGCCGCACGTTTTGCGTCGTCCGGATCGGGGCCGGAGCGGGTGGAGAGCACGGGCGTATAGTTCAATTCGCCCCCGCTCGCGGACAAATCGATCTCCTCGAACATGGTGTCGCCCGGCACCTCGACGATGACCGGCGCGCCGCGGCCGTTTTTCAGACGGGTGAAGGCGCGGCGCATGATGTTGCAGAGCTCGCCCGCCGCCATCACGGGCTCGACCGATTTCGAGATGTCGCGCATGGAATGGGTGGCGCTGTAATTCGGATGGATGTGCGCGATGCGCCGGGCATAGCCGCCGGGAAGCACCAAAATCGGCACGCTCTCGCCATAGGCTTGCGCAATGCCGCCATAGGCGTTTTCGGTGCCGGGGCCGTGCTGCATCGCGAACGCGCCCAGGGACTTGCCGCTGGACAGCCGGCTGATCGCATCGGCCATGTGCAGGCCAACCCGTTCCTGACGCACGATGATCGGGCGGATGTCGGTGCGGGCGGCGTATTCGATGATGTGGTTGACGGGATAGGCGAGCAGAGTCTCGATGCCCTCCCGCTTCATGATTTCGCAAATGGCTTCGACGACTTTCATCGGGGCGTTCCTCGCAACACGGAATACGGGCGATTTAGCGGTAGGATAGGACAGTATCCATCATAACACCAACCAGACGTTCGCGCGCCGGTTGCACGGCGACGCGGGCGTTGGGGTTTGCGATACGGCTGCCGCGGAAGTCGCACACCGTCATGCCGCGGGTGAACCGCCCGGCCAGTTCCACTTCCACCCGGGTCTCGCGGTAGACCATGGCCTCGGCATCCAAAAGCGGGATCAAGGCGCAGGCGTCGTGCATCGGCGCATGGGTCAGCCCGGTGCGCTCGGTCTGGCGGCCCATGTAGAAACTCAGCAGGTCGGCGATCACGCCGGCGGTTCGTTTGCCGCAGCCGCGCAGGATTTCGATGTCGGTGGCATCGATACCGACGGTGCGGGTGATATCGACCCCGACCATGCGCAGCGGCCAGCCGGCGGCGAACACGGCGGCCAGTGCTTCCGGGTCGCAATAGGCGTTGAACTCGGCCGCGGGCGTCATGTTCCCCCAGCCGCCGGAGCCGCCCATCACCGTCACCTCCCGCACCCAACCGGCCAGCCGCGGCTCCTTGCGCAGCGCGAGTGCTATGTTGGTGGCCGGGCCGATCACGGCCAGCACCAGTTCGCCCTGGTGAGCGCGCGCCGTCTCGACGATGACCTCGATCGCATGCTCCGGCACCGGCCGCAGCGAAGGCTCCGGCAGGTCGCGGCCATCCAGCCCGCTCTTGCCATGGACATGCTCGGCGTTGTGGGCAGCACCGACCAGCGGCGAGGCAGCGCCCCTGGCGACCGGGACGCCTTCGATCCCGGCGAGTTCCAGCACCGCCAGCGCGTTGCGGGTGGTGTTCTCCAGCCCCGAATTGCCATGGACGGTGGTGATCGCCTTCAGGTCGAAATGGCGGTGGCCGACCAGGATGGCGACGGCATCGTCATGGCCCGGATCGCAGTCGATCAGCAGCGTCTGACGGGTTTGCCCGGCCTGATCCATCGCTCGTCTCCAGCAAAGGGGGCCGCAACGGTATTGCGCGGCCAGCGGGCACGTAGCAGGCTGGCCGCCAAACACCCCCAAGGAGGATACTATGGCCGACCACCTGTTGATAGACGTGACCGATGGAATCGGCACGCTGAAGCTGAACCGCCCGGACAAGCTGAACGCGTTCACCGCCGACATGCTGTTCGGCCTGGTCGACGCCCTCGACGATTTCGAGATGCGCGACGACGTGCAAGTGGTGATCCTGACCGGCGCCGGCCGCGCCTTCTGCTCCGGCGGCGACATCGGCGGCATGGGCGAAGGCCAGGAAGACCGGCCGCACGCCACCAAGGAGCGGATCTGGCGCCAGATCCAGGCCTTCCCGAAACGGGTCGCCCGCTTCGAAAAGCCGATCCTCTGCGCGGTCAACGGCGCGGCCGTCGGCGGCGGCATGGACCTGGCGCTCGCCTGCGACATCCGCGTGGCGGGCCAGAGCGCCCGTTTCGCCGAGACCTATGGCAAGATCGGCCTCGCCCCCGGCGGCGGCGGCGCCTATTTCCTGCCGCGCATCGTCGGCAAGGCGCAGGCGCTGGAACTGCTCTGGACCGCCGACTTCATCAACGCAGACCAGGCCAAGGAGATCGGCCTCGTCAACCATGTCTGGCCGGATGACGACCTGATGGCCGAGGCGCTGAAACTGGCGAAACGCATCGCGGCCCAGCCGCCGCTTTCGATCAAATTCATCAAGCGGCTGGTGGATCAGGGCCTGCGCAGCGACATGGACACGGCCTTCGACCTTGTCAGCAGCCATATCGCCATCCTGCGCGCCGGCCCCGACCACAAGGAAGCCATCGCCGCCTTCAAGGAAAAGCGGCCGGGGAAGTTCAAGGGCTATTGACGCCCCCTGCAATTCAGCACCCCGGGGCGAGCGCCCCGGGGTGACCTGCCTTTACCGCCCCTTCCAGTTCGGCGGGCGCTTCTCCGCAAAGGCTTTCGGGCCTTCGATATAGTCCTCCGACTCGACCATGGCCTTGTAGGCCGGATAGACCCCCTGGTTGCGGATCGCGTGGGCGACGCTGGTCTCGTCCAGGCCCATATAGACGCCCTGCTTCGACGCCCGGATCGACATGGGCGAACATTCCAGGATCTGATCGGCCCAGCGCCTGGCGCCGGCCAGCGCCTCGCCCTGGGGCACGACCTCGTTGACGAAGCCCAGGTCCTTTCCCTCCGCGGCGGAAACGCGGCGGCCGGTCAGAATCATGCCCATGGCCTGCTTGAAATGGATGTGCCGCGGCAGGCGATGAATGCCGCCCGCGCCCGCGGCCAGGCCGACACGCGGCTCTGGCAAGGCGAAGGTGGCGTTTTCCGCCGCAATGATCAGATCGCAAGCCAGGGCGATCTCGAACCCGCCGCCCATGGCCCAGCCATTCACCGCCGCGAGCACCGGCTTGGCGATGTCATAGCGGGTGGTCATGCCGGCAAAGCCGCTGTCCGGGCGATGCCGCGGCCCGCCGGCGGCCTGATATTTCAGGTCGTTGCCGGCACTGAACGCTTTGTCGCCCGCGCCGGTAACAATGGCGATCCACTGCTCCGGATCGTCCCGGAATGCGGTGAAGACGCGGTCGAACTCCCAATGCGCCGGCGGATGCAGGGCATTGTATACGTCCGGCCTGTTGATGGTAATGATGGTCAGCGGGCCTTCGCGCTCGACCTTCAGGAATTCGTAATCGACCATTTGGTGCATCCTCCGGGAATGGTTCGGGGTTCTGGATGGGCCCATGGTGACGCGGTTTTGCCGCCGCGGCAATCGTCAGGCGGTCGCCTTTGGCCTCACCCCTCCAGAAGCGCCCGAAAGCGGTCGCGGTCGGTCTGGCTGAAACAGACGAACACCACCCGGTCGATCGCCGGCAGCCGCAAGGTCTCGCCCTTCACGGTCGCGAGCGCAATGCGGCAGGCGCGCTCGAACGGGAAGCCATAGACCCCCGTCGCGATGCTGGGAAAAGCGATGGAGCGGCAACCGTATTCCGCGCCCAACCGCAAGCTGTTGCGGTAGCAGGCCGCGAGCGCCGGATCGTCGTCGCGGGCGCCGGACCAGATCGGGCCGACCGTGTGAATCACATACCGGGCCGGCAGGGCATAGGCACCGGTAATCCGTGCCTCCCCGGTCGGGCACCCGCCGAGCGTCCGGCATTCCGCCAGCAACTCCGGCCCGGCGGCACGGTGGATGGCGCCATCGACGCCGCCGCCGCCCAGCAGCGAACGGTTGGCGGCATTGACGATGGCATCGACGGCAAGTTCGGTAATGTCGCCCTGGATCAGGTCGAGGCGGGCGGGCATGGCGCTGTCTCCGGCAAGCGGGCTTCGGCTTCGGGGAAAAACAGGATAGACTACCGACCAATCCCCCTAAAGACCTATAGGAACGCCCGCTGCCATGACCCTGACCGACCGTATTCTGGCCGTGCTCGACACGCTCGGCATCGCCCGCGCGCATGTGGCGACCCAGTTGGCCGGCGACATTGCCGGCCTTGCCGCCCAGGCGCCGGAGCGCATGGCCAGCGTCGCACTGGTCGCGCCCACCCGGATCGACCCCGCCCCCTTTGCCGGCCTCTGCCAGCGCCTGCTCTACATCCGCCCGGAAGGCGGCATGCTCGCCCGCACCGCCGCCAGCGCGCTGCCAATGCTGCCGGATGCCCAGACATCGCTGCTGGAGGGCTATGCCGCCGAGGGCTGGACCGACCTCGGCGCCGACCGCGCCGACATTGTCGACCGGATCGCTGCCCACGCGACCGCGATCGGCGGCGCAGACACCGCGGGCGGCCCGGAACAGAGCGGCGAGATAATGGACATCCGCTACCGCGCCTTCGGCTCCGGCCCGGTGTTGCTGCTAACGCCGATGGCGCTCGCCCCCTCGCAATGGGAGCCGCTGCTGCCGGCGCTGGCGGAGCGCTTTCGGGTGGTGGCGCTGGCCGGCGCCAAACTCGGCATGCTGGCGCTGCTGGAGGAGCGGGCGGCTTTGGCAGACTGGCGCCGCATGTGCGCCAGCCTGTTCGACGACCTGACGCTCCAGCCCGGCGACACGGTGCTGGATGTCGGCTGCGGCAGCGGTGCGGTGGCGGTGCAGTTCGCCCTGTACACCGGCGGCGAGAACCCGCTCACCGCCCTGGACCTCAGCCCCTATCTGCTGGGCGAAGCACGGATCGCGGCGCAGAAAGCGGGCGCTGCCATTGCCTTCGAACACGGCAGCGCCGAGGAATTGCCATTCGCCGACAACACCTTCGATGCGGCCTACACCATCACGGTGCTGGAAGAATGCGACGCCAACAAAGCACTGGCAGAGCTGGTGCGCGTCGTCAAACCCGGCGGCCGGGTCGCCGTGGTGGTGCGGGCGACCGAGATGCACCAGTGGTGGAACCTGCCGGTCTCGCCGCAAACCCGGGCAAAGTTCAGCCTGCCGGCCCAATCCGTCTCCGCCGCCGGCGTTGCCAGCGCCAAGCTCTATGACCTGACGCTCGCCGCCGGGCTGGAGCCGCTGCGCATCGGCCCCTACACCGTTTCCAGCGAGCGCTCGGACGGCCCGGTGCTGGGCCAGCCGGAGGCCTACGCCCTCTCGCAACTGAGCCCGGCGGAGCGGGAGGAGTATTTCGCTGCCAAGGCAGAGGCCATCGCCGCCGGCACGTTCTTCATGACCCGCGGCCATCATTGCTTTGTCGGGCGGGTGGCGTGACGCCGGGGCGCTTGACCTGACCCCGCACCCGCCCCACTAATATCGACGAAAGTTGCAGCCAACGCCTGGATCGGGAGAAATCGCCATGGCCGACCAGCTCACCAACGAACCGAAAGTGACCGAGGCGCTCGCCGAATTCGCCTCCACCCTGACCTTCGAGCGCATTCCGGTCGAGGCGCGCACCGTCGCCCGTCACTGCCTGATGGACATGGTCGGCGTGACGTTGGCCGGCAAGTCCGAGCCGCTCAGCCAGATGCTGCATGCCCAGGTGGAGGACGAAGGCGGCGCGCCGCACGCGACCCTGATCGGCTGGGACGACAAGACCTCCGCCAGCCAGGCAGCGCTCTACAACGGCTCGGCCGCGCATGCGCTCGACTACGACGACGTGCTCGGCATTTTCACCGGCCACCCCACCGTGGCGGTGATGCCGGCGGTGCTGGCCCTGGCGGAACGGCATGGCAAGGACGGCAAGGCCGTCATCACCGCCTTTGTCGCCGGTGTCGAGGTGCTGGCGCGCATCGGCAGCATGATGAGCAAAGGCCATTATGCCCGCGGCTGGCACTCCACCGGCACCATCGGCGCCATCGGCGCGGCCGCCGGCTGTGCCAACCTGCTGGGCCTGGATGCGGAGGCAACCAACCGCGCCATGGGCATCGCGGCCTCCCAGGCCGCCGGCCTGAAGAGCAATTTCGGCACCATGACCAAGCCGCTGCACGCCGGCAAGGCGGCCCAAAACGGCCTGCTGGCCGCGACCCTCGCCGCCCGCGGCTTCACCGCCCGCGAGAACACACTGGATATCACCCAGGGCTTTGGCGACACCATGGCGGAGGGCGTGGATATCGAGCGCGCGCTGGAGCGGATCGGCGAACTGTTCCACACCCAGGATACGCTCTTCAAATTTCACCCCGCCTGCTATGGCGTGCACGCGCCGACCGAGGCGGCGCTGCGCCTGCGCCTGCAGGATGGCTTCGACCCGGCACTGGTCGAGAAGATCGAGGTGAGCGTGCCGCAGAACGCCATCGGCATGTGCGACATTGCCGAACCGAAGAACGGCCTGGAAGCCAAATTCTCGCTCGCCCACAACATCTCGCTCGGCCTGCTGGACAAGGCCGACGGCTCTCTGGAACTCTACCAGGACGAGTCGTTCGAGGTGGAAGGCGCCGCCGACCTGCGCAAAAAGGTGGTGGTGCATGGCAGCGCCGAGATCGACAAATTCTATGCCAAGCTGGTGGTGACCCAAAAGGACGGCAAGGTGCTGCATCAGGACTTCGACATCGGCCAGCCGATGGCCGACCTGAACGAGCAGCAGGCCAAGCTGGAAAAGAAATTCCGCGCGCTTGCAACGCCGCTGATCGGCGCCGAGAAGGCGGATAGCATGGTCGCCGCCATTGCCGGCCTGGAGCAGCAGGCCGCTGTCGGCGGTCTGCTGGCTGACGGGCGGATTGGCTGACCGGGCGGATTGGCGCCCGGCGTCGGGATGGCCGGCAACAGGGGCGGCTATAGCAGTTTGATAAGGGCGACGGCGATTGCCGTCTGCCCCATCAACAAGGGCACCAAGCATTTCAGCAGTTCGGCACGCTGCACCGCAAGGGCCGTGCGCCGCTTTTCCGTCCCGACCGCCATATAGGCTTCCAGGCGCATGGCTTCCTGTTCGAGCTTGGTGTCGAGGCGTTTGGCCTCTTATTCGATCTTTGCGTCGGGTTCGATCTTCACCAAGGGAACATCGCTGCGCGTCGCCACCACATTCTGCAAGGCACCGTCCAGCGCCTGCGTCGCGGCCTCGGCCTGAGCTTCGGCAAAACCGCCGGAGCGGAGGCCCCGGATATAAGCCAGCTTGCCGAACGTGAATTGGCTCATGTCCAACTTCCATCACAGCGCTGGTGCCCGTCCAACAACTGTCCTGTTCGACCGATACTGCTTGGAGTGGCGCCTCCCCTGGGCTAGAATCCGCCGTATCAAGGCCTCCCGCGCAGGCCGCCCCCGGAAGCGAGTCACCATGCTGAACGGCAAACGCATCCTGCTGATCATCGCAGGCGGCATCGCCGCCTACCGCAGCCTCGACTTGATCCGCCGCCTGCGCGAGCGAGCGGCGGACGTGCGATGCGTCCTCACCAGGGGCGGCGCGCAATTCGTGACGCCGCTCTCCGTCGCGGCCCTTAGCGAAAACAAGGTCTACCAGGACCTGTTCAGCCTGACCGACGAGGCGGAGATGGGCCATATCCGCCTCAGCCGCGAGGCCGACCTGGTCGTGGTCTGCCCGGCCAGCGCCGATCTGCTGGCGAAGATGACGAACGGGCTGGCCGACGACCTCGCGTCCACCGCGCTGCTGGCCACCGACAAACCGGTGATGGTCTGCCCGACCATGAACGTCATGATGTGGCACCACCCCGCCACCCAGGCCAACATGCTGACGCTGGAGGCCCGCGGCGTGCTGCGCGTCGGCCCCGGCGCCGGCAATCTGGCCTGCGGCGAGATTGGCACGGGGCGGCTGGCGGACGTTATGGACATTGTCGCCGCCGTGGAGGGCTTCTTTGCCGGGCAGGCCGGGCCGAAACCACTTGCCGGGCGGCATGCCATCGTCACCAGCGGCCCGACTTGGGAGGCGATCGACCCGGTCCGCTACATCGCCAACCGCTCCAGCGGCAAGCAGGGTCATGCCATCGCCGCGGCGCTCGCGAAACTGGGCGCCCGCACCACCCTGGTCTCCGGCCCGACCGAACAGGCCAATCCCGGCGGCGTCGATGTCGTCCGCATCGAAAGCGCCCGGCAGATGTATGACGCCTGCCATGCCGCCCTGCCGGCGGATGTCGCCGTCTGCGCCGCCGCAGTGGCGGACTGGCGCGTCGGTCTCGACACCGACAAGAAGATCAAGAAGGACGGCAAGGGCCCGCCGCCCCTGCCGCTGGTCGAGAACCCGGATATCCTGGCCAGCCTGGGCCGGCTTGCGACGAACGCGCGACCGCGGCTGGTCGTGGGCTTCGCCGCCGAGACCGGCAATGTGGTGGACTATGCCCGGGGCAAGCTCACCCGCAAGGGCTGCGACTGGATCGTCGCCAATGACGTCTCGCCCGGCACCGGCACTTTCGGCGGCGACGACAACACCGTGCACCTGGTCTCCGCCGATACGGTGGAGGACTGGCCGCGCATGACCAAGGCGGAGGTCGCCACCCGCCTCGCCGCGCGCATCGCCGAGGCGCTGGAGGTCGCGCCGGCGTGAACGCAGCCGTCTCCGTCGCCATCCGCGTGCTGGACCACGCTGCCGGCCTGCCGCTGCCCCAATACGCGACGGCGCTGGCGGCGGGCTCTGACCTGCTCGCCGCCCTCACCGAAGGGGAAAGCGTCACGCTCGCACCGGGCGAGCGGGCGCTGGTCCCGTGCGGCATCGCCCTGGCGCTGCCCGCCGGCTACGAGGCGCAGGTTCGCCCCCGCTCCGGTCTGGCATTGCGACACGGCGTGACGGTGCTGAACGCCCCCGGAACCATCGATGCCGACTATCGCGGCGAGATCGGCGCAATCCTGATCAACCACGGCACCGCCCCTTTCATTGTGGAACGCGGTCTCCGCATCGCCCAGCTTGTGGTGGCCCCGGTCGCCCGCGCCCACTGGATGCCGGTGGACGATCTCGACACGACCGAGCGGGGCGCCGGCGGGTTCGGTTCGACTGGGGTATGAAGGGGGATCGGCGATATCCACCGACTCGGCAGGATCGTGTGGCTTGGCATACCGCCATGACGAGCCACCTCTCAAACGGACACTCCCATGCGATACGGCCTCTATCTCAACCCGCAATTCCCGAACGACGGCGATCCGCGCCAGGCGCTGGAGGGACTGTTGGCGCAGGCGCGGATGGCGAAAGGGGCGGGATTTTCGTCGATCTGGCTGCCGCACCATTTCGCCACCAACCCGGTGCGCATGTTCGACACGCACACGCTGATGGCCCGCCTCACCGCAGAGGTGCCAGAGACGACGATCGGGCCGGCAGTGCTGCTGCTGCCGGTGCAGAACCCGGTGTTCGTGGCGGAACAGGCGGCAATGCTCGACTGGCTCTCCGGCGGCAACTATGTGCTGGCTGCCGGCCTCGGCTACCGGTCAGAGGAGTTTGCGATTCATGGCGCCCACATCTCCGAACGGGTCGGGCGTATGGTGGAGAGCATCCAACTGATCCGCCGGCTCTGGAGCGAGGAGCGGGTGACGCATCACGGCCAATACTACCATCTGGACGATGTCGGCCTCTCCCTGCGCCCGGTGCGGCCGGAGGGCTGCCCGATCTGGGTCGGCGGCAGCGTCACCGCCTCGGTCAAGCGTGCCGCCAAGGTCGGCGATGCCTGGATCGCCAGCTTCAGCCAGACCTTCGACGAATTGGCGAGCCTGAAACAGGACTACGACGCGGCCCGCAAGGAGGCCGGCCTGCCGCCGCCGCCGACCCAGCCGGTCTGCCGCGAGTGTTTCATCGGCCCTGATGGCGCAGACGCGCTGGACATTTGCCGGCCGGCACTGCTCTACAAATACAAGGCCTATGCCAGCTGGGGGAACGCCAATCTCAACGCGGACCTGGAGGCGAATTTCGACGCGTTCGTCGACAGCCATTTCATCGTCGGCGACGCGGCCAGGGTGAAAGACCGGGTGGCCCGCGTGGTCGCATCCACCGGCAGCGACCATCTGGTTTTGCGCATGCACTGGCCGGGGCTGGATCCGGCCGAGACGCTGAAGAGCATCGAACGGGCGAAGGCGATCACGGGGGCATAGGCGATCACCGGGGCATAGGCGAGACGTCTCCATCCCTGCGGGCAATGGCGGCCGCCAGGGCGTGGGCCGGAATGGCGAGCGAAAACGTCTCTTCAGGCCGGGCCAGGGTCAGGCTCACACAGCCGGCCCGGCCCGCAGGGATCGGCGTGAATTCGGGGGCAAGCGGGGGGGGCAAGCGGGCGGATGTTATCCAGAACGAAGGAAATCCCCACATAGCGGAGCAGGGGCACCAGCCCCAGCCACAGCAGATGGCGATTGAACTTCTCCGCTGGCGCCCCTACCCCTCACAGACACGATCCCCCAATCTTTGCATGAACACTTCGCCTTTGGCCAGTTGCTCCAGGGCGAGGAACTCGTTCGGCTTGTGCGCCTGTTCGATATTGCCGGGGCCACAGACAACGGTTGGGATGGAGGCGATTTCCTGAAACAGCCCCGCCTCGGTGCCATAGGCGACCTTGGCATGGTCGTTGCGGCCGGACAGTTGGCGGGCGAGGTTCACCACCTCGTGCTCCGGCGAGACTTCCAGGCCAGGGATCTGGCTGATGGACTCGATGGTGAAGCCGGCGGCGGGGTCGACCGCCTGCATTTCCGGCTCCAACTCCTCGCGCACGAATTTGAGGAAACGCCGGTGGATATCGTCCGGGTTGTCTTGCGCGATGTAGCGGTATTCGAAAACGAAACTCGCATCCTGCGGTACGATATTCAGCGCCGTGCCGCCATTCAGCGTACCCACATGCACGGTGGTGTGCGGCAGGTCGTAAAGCTCGTCGCGGGTGCCCTCTTTCGCAAACCGCCGGCCCTCGCGGTGCAGCCAAGCGACCGCCTCGGCCGCGTATTCGACCGCGTTGACGCCGGTCGGCGCCAGCGAGGAATGGCATTCCTTGCCCCGCACCCGCGCGGTAAACGACCACTTGCCCTTGTGCGCCACCACCGGCTGAAACTCCGTCGGCTCGCCGACAATGCAGAGGCCGGGGCGCTGCTCCTGCTGGGCGAGGCGCTCCAGCATGCCGCGCACGCCGATGCAACCGACCTCCTCGTCATAGGAAATCGCCAGGTGCACCGGCTTGGTCAGCCCGCGCTTCAGGAATTGCGGCACGGCCCAGAGCGAAAGCGCGACGAACCCTTTCATGTCGCAGGAGCCACGCCCGTACAACTTGCCGTCTTTCTCGGTCAGGCAGAACGGATCGCTCGCCCAGTCCTGGCCATCGACCGGCACGACATCGACATGGCCGGAAAGCACGATGCCGCCCGGCTCATCCGGCCCGGCGGACACGAACAGGTTCGCCTTCTGTCCGGTCTCGTCATAGACGCGCCAGCCGGAAAGGCCATGGCTTGCCAGATACTCCTCGACGAAATCCAGCAGGGCCAGGTTGGAGTTGCGGCTGGTGGTGTCGAAACTCACCAGCTTTTCCAGCAGCTCGCGGGGGGAGAGGTTCATGGACGCCATGGCGGTCAGAGTCCCAGCAATTCGGCAGCGGTGCCGCCCAGAATGGCCTCGCGGTCGTTGGCGGACAAGTTGGCGTTCCGTACAACCTTCGCCGGGGTGAAATCGCCTATCGGAAACGGCCAGTCCGAGCCCAGCATCACCCGGCCCGCACCCACACGCTGGCAAAGGAATTCCAGCACCTCCGGCTCGAACACCAGGCTGTCGAACCAGAGCCGCTCGAAGCCGGCGCGGGGGTCGGCGTATTCCGGGTGGTTCTCGTGATTGCGCAGCAGGCGCCCCAGGCAATAGGGCAATGCCGCGCCGCCGGTCAGCACGACGAAGCGCATGGCGTCGTATTTCACCAGATGGCCGCTGAACAGCAGGCGCGCGACCGCCGTGGTCAGGTCGTTCAGGCGCGCGACGGCGTTGACCATGTCGAAGTCCAGCACCCGCTTGTCGGTCACGTCGAACACCGGGTGGACCATGATGACGGCGCCGCGGTCGTGCGCTGCCTGCCAGAACGGGGCCAGGTCCGGATCGTCGAGATTGCCGCCGAGGCCCTTGGGCTGCGTGCCGATCATCGCGCCGGCAAAGCCGTGCTCGTCCATGGCTTCGGCCAGCACCATGGCGGCCTTGTGCCCGTCCTGCAGCGGCACGGTGCAAAGCGCCGTGACCTTGCCGACCTCGCGCGCCGCCCGGGCCAGGTGATGGTTGGTGAGGCGCGACCAGCGCACGCCTTCGTCCGCCGGCAGTTCATAGCCGAAAGCGTCGAGCCAGCCGCCGCAGACCTGGTGCTCCAGGCCTTCGCGGGCCATCCAGGCGAAGCGTTCCTCCGTCTCGCGCAGGCGCGGCATGATCGGCCGGGTCAGCGCACCGCCGGCAAAGCCAAGCTGCCACTTGCCGTCGCTGCGCTCCACCCGGATCGAGGGGAAGTCGGCGCGGCGGTCGGCGGCCTCTTCCAGCAGGGCTTCCGGCAGCAGGTGGCCGTGGCAATCGATGATCATGGGACGGGTGTTCCTTTGCAATCAAGTGGCCGTCGCCGACGGCGGCGATCCGATTGAATAATCCACTCCGGCGTCATTGGGAGGCGAGGCCGAAGCAATCCAGACCGACGGTCGAGCCCGGCTCCGCCTCCCCTGGATTGCTTCACTGCCCTACGGGCGCCTCGCGGGTGACGCCAAGCTTTTTGCTGAAACAGAATCTCCCCTATTTCAATAATTCCGTGGTTCGATTCAACCAACGGATGGGTACCATCCGTCGGCATCGAACCCCTAGCGGAATACCCGATCCGCGACGAACGGGTTGGTCTGGCGCTCCGCCCCGAAGGTGGAGGCAGGGCCGTGGCCGGGGACAAAGGTCACGTCGTCGCCCAGCGGCCAAAGCTGGGTGCGGATCGCGGCGATCAACTGCTCGTGGTCGCCGCCCGGCAAATCCGTCCGGCCGATGGAGCCGCGGAACAGCACGTCGCCGACAATGGCGATGCGGAAGGTCTCGATATTGTAGATCACATGCCCGGGCGAGTGGCCGGGGCAGTGCTTCACGTCCAGGCGCAGATTGCCCACCGTCACCGTGTCGTCCTGGTCCAGCCAGCGGTCGGGGGTGAAGGGCTCGGCATCGCCGAAGCCGTATTTCGCTGCCTGGTCGGCCACGCCGTCGATCAGGAACCTGTCGCCGATATGCGGCCCCCAGAGCGGCACGCCCAGGCGCCTGGCCAGCGTGCCGGCCGCGGCGGCGTGATCCACATGGCCATGGGTCAGCAGCACGTATTCCATGCTGGCGCCGCTGTCGGCGATGGCGGCCTCGACCCGGTCCAGATCGACGGAGGGAG
>Ga0206129_10000400_pt1 | contig 69426 bp, 71 predicted proteins | sample Helgoland_Spring_8_FD_148616 | JGI IMG/M metagenome (GOLD analysis project Ga0206129, IMG submission 148616) | Pelagic subsurface seawater microbial communities from Kabeltonne, Helgoland, North Sea - Helgoland_Spring_Bloom_20160502_2 | ecosystem: Environmental > Aquatic > Marine > Epipelagic ... | reverse complement strand
AAGATCAATTAGCAGGCACGGAAATATTGGGGAAAGCCTACACCCGGCAAGTATAAGCACCATATTAAAGGCACTGCAAAAAGACCTAAATATGAATTTCAATGAACAACCGCTCAGCGGTCATTCATTTAGGGTGGGAGCAGCACTTGACTTGTTAGAACAAGGTGAGCCGCTTGAAAGGATAATGCTTAGAGGGGGTTGGCAAACAGATTCTACTGCCATGAAGTATTTGAGAAACTGGTGTATCTATGCCTAAAACTTGATGACTATGTAACTTGCATGACGCTTTGATTTAGAGATAGTTCATTGAATTCATTAATTAATAGATAGCACAGACTCAGCACCTTAAAAAAATTGAATTTCTTTTATAGGGATCAGCCCAATGCTAACAAAGCGTACTAACGACTAATTAACCCCCGCCCCAAATCTTGAATCCCAGTACCTTCGTCTTAAAGACAGATAAAAAGACTTGTGAAAGATTTTTAGCAAGGCTTTTAGCTTTGTTAGTCTATTTACCGGAATAGTACGAGTTTTTGAGGACCACCATCAGTTCCCTTATAGCTCAGGACCCGCAATGGCAACGTCTATTGCCGTCTTTATTCAAGGTAACCGACGCTAACATAACTCAGAAAGCTTTGCCGCCGTTTATTTTAATAGTAGTTCCGTTAACATACTCTGTCGTAATAAGCATCTCAACTACGTTTCTAAGCTCAACTATAGCCCCCCAACGCTTAGACGGTATACCAGCTAAAATCCCCTCTTTTACATTATCAGGAATCTTATGAGTCAGCCCTGCATCAAAATAGCCGATCTGTATTGCGTTTACTGTAATACCCTTTTGACAATTTTCTATGGCACAGGTTTGAACCAGACTCTCCACAAAAGCTTTTGACGCTGAGTAGACTGCAGTTCCAACTAACGGCTGCGATACTAGTACAGATGACGCCATTATAATTCTACCAAAACCTCGATCTCTCATTGCCGGTAAGCATGCATTTAAAAGATTTATACTTCCCTTGACAACAACATCCAATTGCTTATCGATCTCATGAAAATTAGTACTATCATATTTATGTAAAAAACAGTCGAAGTTGTAACCGGATAGATTAATAACAATATCAATGTCATTATTAGAAAAGTATTGTTTAAGGCTATTAACGTCCGTTAAGTTCAGATCACTAGAACTCAAATTTAATATTTTATACCCTCCGCCCAATAAAGAATCTAGTTCCGCACCGATCCCACCAGAACCCCCTATCAAAGCTACCGTTTTTAATTGAAAATCGTTATTCATAAGGCTTACGACCATTTCATTATAGAGGCAGCCCATGTCCATCCGGAACCCACTGCCGCAAAAACCACGTGATCCCCAGACTTAATGCCACCAGCTCTTACTGTCTCGTCCAAAATTATAGGCACAGTTCCTCCAGAGGTATTCGCATAACGTTCCATATTCGTCTTAAATAATGAGAAATCGACGCCTAATTCATTAGCCGCAGACATTAACAATCTTTTTGACGGTTGGTGAGGTATAACCGCATTGATATCGCCCACTCCAAGACCCACATCTGACAACACCTTTCGTATAGCTATAGGAAGAACTTTTGACCCGGTTTCATAAACGGCCTTAGCATTCATCGTAAATGTACTATCTTCAGGAAAAACCGTAAAGTTATCGACATTTTCTGTCTCAGAAAAAGCTAAACCGTGATAAAAACAACCATCGGCGGCAGCTTCTACAATAACAGCGCCAGCGCCATCTCCAAAAAATATGCAGTCTCGCCGATCCCAATCAGTAATCGTTGAGAAACAATCTGCTCCAATTACTAAAGCCCTCTTAGTTAGACCCAGTCGAACCTGAGCCGCTGCCAAATTGAGCGAGTAAACAAAGCCTGAACAGACCGCCGCCAGATCAAAAGCGGGACAATGATTCTTTATTCCAAGCTTGTTTTTAACTATACATGCTGTAGAGGGAGATTTTCTATCAGGTGTCCCAGTAGCAACAATAATAAGATCAATAGACTCTTTATCACAACCAGCGGCCTCTATAGCATTTCGAGCCGCCTTCGCCGCCAAGTCAGAGGTAGGTTCATCGCCAATATGCCTAGACCGAATTCCTAGATTATTAAAAATCCACTCTGGGTCAGTCCCAAACTTTGCAGCTAATTCTTCATTAGTTACTATATTTTCAGGAGCATATGACCCAGTCCCTACAATTTTGATGCCACTAGATTCTTTCATTTCAATATCCATTTTTTTAAATTCTTAATTGTCGGGATGCCTAACTACCTCACGCTCTTTTAACTTAAAAGGCCTGCTGCCGACATAAACTCCCCAAGGATCCGTAGACGACCCTAGAATAACACCTGCACCCACTACACTCCCAGGTGCAACTACAACGCCATTTAGTAGCGTAACTCCAGAACAAACAAATGCATCTTTGCCTATCTGCACCCCGGAGCTTAATAATTTCATTTGATTAGGGCTCGCCATTGGCCCAGAGCATCGTGCGCCACCGTCAAGAATAGCAGTAGCCGTAATTATATTACATCCGGTTGCAATACCAGCATAGTCGTCTATCTTAAAGCTACCCCCACCACTAACAAAATTATTGGGGGCTATGTGAACCCTGCGGCCAATAGTGCAGCAGTCACTCATAATCGTTACATTTTTGTCGATATAACAAAACTCACGAAGCGTATAATTTCCTGGATGCCCTAACGTTACGTTCTCATCTATAAATACATTTGGCTCCATATTAGCAACCCTTTGCTTATAGTAGACTGCGCGGAGATACATACCCAGAAATGACGGTAAACCTGGCCATTGCTTTATCAGCATATAAACTAAATCTTTATATATTGGGATTTGAAGCGCCAATAAAAAACCAAAAATAAACTCTAAAAAACCTAGTGTTCCAGACAGAACCTTTATTTTAAGTAACGCCTCCAAAATACGAAATATGCTGGAAGGTGGCGTTCCTTCAAAAATACGTCGTTCGTTCAAAAATGAAAACATATTATGGTCAAATACAGGTTTAAACAAAATAAAAATCCTATTTGACAGCCCAAACATAGACAGTGAAATTTAACGTATCGGGGTACATTCTATAGCCACTTTATTAATGAGTTAGGTGGGTCAGGCAACTTTTTTAGCACTGCCCAAACAGTCTTACCGCTAGTGAACAATACTACATAAATTGTAATGAGAATCAGATGGAAATAAAGACTAATAGATCGATTCCTAACATACCATTCCTCTAATTTACCTTTGTAGGGCATGACAATCTCATCATAGAAATTGGCCGGATCATTATTAGCATGCATCATCTCCTCTTCGTTTCGAAAAACGATAGATCCAACGCCAGATAAACCTGGTCTAACCTTTATAATTTCACTTTGTGATGATAATGGAAATGCGTCAAAGCAACGCTGGGTTTGAGGGCGAGGCCCAATAACACTCATATCACCATTAAATATATTGATAAGTTGAGGCAACTCATTGATTTTTGTTTTACGAAGAAAACCACCCATCGGAAGCACACGCGGATCATTTTTGACAGTGACAGTGCCTGTTCCCATGTTAGGACTATCTTTGAGCATGGTAGCAAATTTATAGAGCTTAAAATGTTTACCTCCTCGCCCGACACGACTCTGTGGGAAAAAAATTTCTCCCTCTCCTGTCACTCTTAAAATAAACATCAGAGGCAGTAAAAGAGGTGACAGTAAAACCAGCGCAATACCCGAAAAAACAATATCAAAGAACCGCTGCATACTTACATTCTCCCATCTAAATATTTACCTGTCTCTTTGTGATCAAAGTCAGGGATCATCTCATTAAATAGATCAACTATTGGTGCCTTTTCCCAGACTGCTTGAGCGCGGAGCTGATGGATCACTTCTAAGAAATTATCCAGCATATCCGAACCGAAGTTACCTTCGTTTTTAATCACCCCTAAATTCTGAAATCGATCCATGTCAAGAATTTCATTGTCTGTAAAAAACTCTTCAAAATCTTTTTCACCTGAGGTGTCTGATTTGAAGAAATAACACGGCCAGCGCTTAGATGCGATCAATTCATCAGACCGATCTCTTGCTTCTTGTTCAGTTGAACAATGGTAGGCCTCATACCCAAGATTCTTTATGTAACGTTCCGCAATATCGGAAAAAGTAGTTAAGTGGAGCTGCTCACTTAACTTAGGAAAAAAGATATCTCTATTCTCACCAAGTAGGCATGACATCAAACAAAGTTCACCCGACTCTTGGGGAGTCACAAAATATCGCCTCACATCATTTGGCGCAGACATCGGCTGCTGTTTGGCAAAACGTTGGTTAAAACCATGTAAAAGTGAACCATCCGAAAACGCGACGTTAGCAAACCGAGCAGTTGAAATTTCCATAGATTCGCTTTCACGCATCAGAAACATTTCCATTATACGCTTACTTGCTCCCATCATATTAACTGGGTTGGCGGCTTTATCGGTCGATACGCAAAAATACTTCTTAGCCCCGTGAGCCTTAGCCATTTGAACTGTCTTAATGGTATTAAGGATATTGACCTCAATAAGCCGCATCAACGTAAAAGGATCTTTTTCACTCCGAACATGCTTAAGCGCCGAAAGATTAAGAACGTAGTCATACCCCTCACTAGCATTCATGAGTGCTCTATATTCGTTACTACCGCAATCAAGAGCAAAGGTGCGAAAATCGCCATCGATATATCCCAAAGTACTGCGTATATCCCGAACAAGCTCCACCATGTTGTTTTCACTAATATCGACAACATGTAACGCAAGTGGCTTTCGCTTAAATATCTCACGCGTCACTGCCTGACCAATGGATCCAGCACCACCGACAACTAAAAACCGACTTCCGGATACAAGCTCTCCAAGCTCATTGTTTCGAGATGAAATATCGGATTCAAAGAGTGGAGCTGTTCTTCCAATTAACTGCAAAATATTCATACCGTCTCATTAACCTCCCATTTGGCCAAAGCCCCATCTGGAACACTGGACGGGATGTTTACCACGCGATCTTGCAACCAAAGTGAATTTCCAAGTCCGTCAGTCTGGCAGTCTTGAAACATTGAAAGCTGAGACATCAGCTGCCAAACAGGCCGCGTCATAACACCACTATCATTGGTCTGTTTTAAAAATTTATCCCGATCGTCTCTAGATTCCAAGACTATGGCGTTTAACCAATGATTTGCTTTACTGCCCTCAATTGCTCGAGCAAAGTTTACCTGCATCTCCTCAAAAAACTGAGCCCACTGACCAGATAATTGAGTTTTTACAGATAGAAAATCATCCAACCTTTCCATTTGCGCGCATCCCAAAGCAGCATTTAAATTTGGCATACGATAGTTGTAACCGATTTTATCATGTACAAACTCATAGGGATGAACAAGTTTCGCTGTAGTCGTAAGATGCTTAGCGCGTTTTGCAATATCCAGGTCATCCGTAATAAGCATGCCACCACCACCAGTAGTAATTACCTTATTACCATTAAAACTCAGGGTACCCATCAACCCAAAGGTCCCAGTGTGCTGATGTGCAGTGTAACTGCCAAGGGATTCTGCCGCGTCTTCAACTAAAGGAATACCCCAATCACTACAGATACGAGCAATCTCTTCTATACGACAAGGAAATCCAAATGTGTGCATAGGGATACAACAACCTATACGTCTGCCCGATACTTTGTTGAAGACGCCACCAGCCTTCTTTTCTGCATTATTTTCGAGAAAGGCTTTTAGTGCTGATGGGCTCATACCCATAGTATCCAAATCCACATCAATGAATACAGGGAATGCACCGGAGTACTTAATAGCGTTGCAGGTCGCAATGAAGGTTAATGCCTGAGAAATCACCTCATCCCCAGGAAGAACCTCCGCAAGCTGGATAGCCACATGCAATGCCGACGTACCATTGACCGTTGCTATGCCATAGCGAGCACCCGTAAATTCAGCCACTTTTTCCTCAAATTCTGTAACTTTAACGCCAACGGAAGAAACAAAATTTGAGTCTATGCAATCAATCAAATATTGGCGCTCATTACCTTCAAAGACTGGACGATGAAGAGGAACGAAATCATCACCGTAAATTTCGCGAACCATGTTCACCGTACCTACGGTCAAGCTCTGAATGTTATAAGTCACTATTTTGGCCTCTTAGACACAATATCGATAATCCCAAAAAAACCTATATAACAACCTGCGAGGCACCTTAAGGATAAAATTTTTCAGTATAGCTGTATTTAACTTGAGATTTAATCGGGCATAATACACTCGACGATAGCATTATTTTCTCGGGGCGAAGGCATTAAAATGAATTCGGAGAGTTTTTGGTAGCTTTTCCCTTGGTCAAACAGCGCCTCTGCCATCTTGCGGGCATTAAAACGCTGTTGTTTTAATAGATTTAAATCTGTTAAATAGCGTCCAAAGGCGGCCTGTAGCGATGCAGCGTCACCTTCGTTGTACCCGGACCCCGCGTTCCAGTGATTGAGTAGTTCGTCCAACTCACCTTTGAGGCAACTGAGCATTGGCAAGCTTGCAGCTGCATATTCGCCAGCTTTGTAGGGGCATGCAACCAAGCTGTCCGGCCGGTTTGGCACAAGGGCGAGGTCAGAAGAAAGCAGGAGATTGTTGATAGCATCTTTTTTTAAAAACCCATGAAAGACAACCCGAGCGGCTGAGAGACCTTCATTAGACGCGGAACTATTGTCGAACGACTCATGTTCAGACCCGCAACGGGGGAGTCGCTTCGGCGTTAAGAGCCCGAGTTCTTTGCATCTTACCTTCAGTTTCTCTAACTGAAGACCAGTTCCAGCAAAATGAACCTGAAAAGGGAAAATATCATCCAATTTCCACCGTGCGGCTGTGTCAATGATAGTTTGCAGATCATAACCAGAACCCATTGAACCTAAATACACTGCGCGTAGCGGTGTATTTTGTGGAAGCCCAATAGTGGTTGAGTTGCGTGTGGCCTCATCAGACGATGCGGCCATACCTGCAACCTTATCTAGATCGAAACGGGATAAGTCCGTACCGTGATAGCAGAGATGCAATGGAGTCTGTAGAAGCGATACTCCAGTCACTTTTTTGGCGTGGTCCAAACCATTAGGATTGTCGCGTTCACTTTGCAAATACCTCTGAGCAATATCAAGGTAACTTTGTCCAACGCCACTGATCTTATCCGCGCCTTGATAAGCGCGTTTCGCGCTCCGATGCATCGAAGCAAGTAATATTGAGCCGAGGAAGCTACGCAGCCTCTTCGGTAGTACCTGATAGAATGCCTCCGGCCAAGCATCCATGATATCCACGACCACCTCGCAAGGCATTTTTGTGTAGGCGTTTTTATCTGTCTGTTTTACGCTTTTCTCTTTTCTTAAGTAGTCTCTTATCCGGAAGGCACTTTCTGCGACACCCAGAGGTGGGAGAGAGACAATAATACGGTCGGGTGCTTGAAGTTCGCCACTGTTCAGTCCAGCCATTGCGTCAAAATAAAAGCCATCGGCAAAGGCTTTGTGGTTTTTGAGACGCGCGAAACTGATATTTTTCGTGTAAGGCGGAGTTTCAATGAGGCGCACACGGAACCCGTCGGTGTCTGGGCATGGCTCGCGTTTGGTTTTGTGCAGGTGGAAAAAGTCAGAAGACCACCAAATGACATTATGCCCTTGCTCTGCAAAAGCCCGGCACATTGCCCAATAGCGGAGCGCCACATCAGATTCATTTGGGAGCGGGTCAAAAGGGTTAACTACCCAAATCTGCCTAGGAGGGAAGGTAGTTCTATCTTTCCCAAAATTTTCCATATCTATATCTCTTCAAAGTAAACGTCGTTAATAACGGGGGTTTTCGCCTAAGCTTGTCTAGACATCTCAATTTGAAACGAATATTCTCTCACCACGTCAGGCATTGGTAGCGAAAATGTAATAGACTCCAAAAAGTATAAAATTAATCGTTCTAATAAAAAATCAAAATGCATTTGAGTCCAAAGACCTTATTGCGCTTGAGACATTGTCGCGGGGAAAACGACATTTATTGAGTATTAGAAACAGAAATCAAGTCATTACTTACCATTAAATCTAACAATGGATATAAGTCCCAGACTGGAACATCGCATATCTCAGCTATTTCCAAGAGCGATTTGGAACCATCCGACCATGTTATTAAATCCATCATTAAGCCCACTTCACTCTTAATAATTTTTGTAGATAACGTTGGATAAAGTCCCCTTTTGCCTAATTGCGGCTCGCAAGATACTTTCACACATGGGTAGACGTTTCTTTCTAATACTTCGATCGCCAATCTCAACGCATTATAACCGCCAGATAACCCTTCTTTTGATACTACAGTACCAAGTGTATCCAAGGACGTATGATACTCCGGATACTCGCCATATTTAGTGCGCATAATCGATGCAATGGGAAGGTCGACATGAGGCGCACAATATTGGCGCTCATCACTTCCACGGTCCTTCCATTGATATGAAATGAAATTTGGAGACAAATGCTTAAGTACATGCTGAGCAACATCATCGCTAATAGTATCGCCCTTTCTTGATGGCAGATAAGAGTATGCTCTATTATCACCAACACATGTAATGTTGAAACCCGAGAAAATGTTGGCTTTCATGCTATCCAAATTTTTACTAAGATATACAATTGAACCTATAGTTTCAGGAATGAAAACTATTCTATAAGTATACTTATTAGCACGCCTCTCACTTAACCATTTAGCAAGAAAGGTAGTTATGATCGGACCGGAGAGTTCATTGTTCGCCATAGATGGGTGACATATGTATGTAGAAAGAAAAACCTCTTTCGTCGATTCTCCAGGTAAAATTAATTCACCATAAGTCAAACTACCATTAAACAAACGGCTTTTTATAACTACTTGATAATTGCCGCTTACTAACTTCTCTCGCTCACTGTGAGCAATACAAAAGCCCCACCTTGGGGCGTAATAAGATGTAATATAGGGAATTGCGTCCGGCTGATCAGGAAGTGAATACAAGTGCTCTTGCAGTTCATTCAGTGTGAGTGTTTTACAAACTGGAATACTATACCCTACCAAATGCAAGTTGTTTATTTGGAAATCACATATCTTCTCGCCGCTCGGCAGTAAAATATAGGCCTCAGATACTTCCCACTCTTTTGGGACAGTCCAGTCGAAAACTTCCACACCCGATGCCACTTCGTGGATTGTCAGATCTGGTAGATGGTCCCTAATAATTGAAAGTGTATCGCGCACGCCCTGACCGGTGAGACTACGATTAATTAGCCACAAGGTTTCAGCCAACTTAAACATTTTGGCTCCTATCTCTGCATCATTCTCCATAATATAGCATCCCAATAAATTGAACTACCAAGTCTACAATTGTTGATTTTGCAATATCCTGGCTAGAAAAATTACTACCAGCCAAACTGAGGAGCTATCACCATACAAGTCACGAGAAACCTTGGTCGGTTTCGAATGAAAGCCGACTCTTGCTTACGCTTTATTATCGACATCTACAATCAATCTGCAGCTTCTTCCTGTAGTCTTGCAGAAGTACTAACCTTATAGTTACTTTTCCAGTTCAGTACTACCGAGCCGCACTTGCGATCCGTGATATACGACTCTTGTCTACGCACCGCTTACTATACATCGTGCGGCAAATAACCCACATAAACAATAAGATTACTCTCCCCAGATAGCCCAAGCACAGCTAGGTTGATGTGGATAATGATTCAGCTTCAGCTTATTTAGTCCGAGTACTTCATTCAAGGCTTCCGTCTCGCCAGGGAATTGTGCACAGTTAAGCTCGTCAAACACCAAAACACTTCCTTTCGTTAACCTCGGTTTAATAGCCTCTAATGCATCTTTGGTTGGCTTATAAATATCCATATCAAATATCACCATTGCAACTATAGCGTGAGGATTCTCTTCAACCCATTCCTTAGAAGTTTTGGAAGCATCACCTTTTATCAAAGTGAATTTCTGCATGTGGGAAATAGGACAATTACTTTCGTGAATCTTAAGTAATTCCTCTAATGAACTTTCATAATCATCACCAACGCAATAGTCACCGTCATTTAAGTGAGCACCGTCCTTAACTTTATCGGTATTAAAAAACCCCTCAAATGTATCAAAGCCGTATATGTGTCGAACGTAGTTATATGGTTAGTATATACCACGTAAAGAAATTAACTGTGCCAGTGTTGCTCCCCATTGCACTCCGAATTCAAGTATACATCCTGGCACTCCAACTATTTTCTGATACAGTTCATTGTAGTAAAGAACTCGGCTTATAGATTGTCTTTGCATTGTTGATAAAGCGTGGTGGTTCCAGCTATCGCCCCATTTTTCTAGGTGTGACAAATGAAACTCTTTAATTCGCTGACTACCACTTTTCTCAGTTTCACTTCGAGCAGTTAATTCTTTAGTCACAGTTTTTTAAAACATTATTTTTTATTCCTTTACGTAACACACCAACCAACATTCAAACTCCTTACAGAATTCCTTTAATTTCTTTAGTGCTAATATTTTACCTTCGATATACTCTGATTCACTTAAAGCCCAACCTTTCTTCACAGTCGTGAAATATTATATTGTAGGTCACAAACAGATCAAGTTAAGGCGCCAACCCAACAAGCATATTCAGCACTTCACTCACGCCAGGCTTGTATTAATTAACTATAACAACCTAGTAAACATGTGGCTATGTTATCGCTCAGACTTTTCCGCTTTCATCCTCAATCAACTCAAAAATTAACTTAAGCGGAGTTAGGAAGAAAATAACTCTCGCGCCATTAAATGCCAATGCAGGTTGAGGAGTACCTAGGGGAACACACCCAGTCTCACGAAGTTTTGAAACTGACACATTAAATTGAGTCGTTTTGTACGCGACATGATTTAGTATATTACTTCCATTTTTTATTACCGGATCAACTGGACTATTCTTGCCATAAGGCGCCACTAATTCATAACAAAGACCGCCTTGGTCATAGCAGAACTGAACAGACACTCGAAGCAACGGATCATTATAAACCTCACCCTTATGAGCCACATCAATCAACTTACTCAGCTGTTCATACCCATAATCTAACTCCTTAACAAAGACCCCTATATGATCAAATATCATCGTTGAGCACACCTTCATCTATTAGTGAATATTCAGACGTCGACAACAATTCGGTTGCCGTTGTGAAAAAATCTAAGGAACTGATAACTTGCAGTGGAAAGCGTCCAGCAGATCCAACACGAAGTAACTCTCTTTCTTTCGCCACCTTACTAAATAGAGCAAGATTACAGCCTGTTTTTAGTGCGATATCTCGGACATAATAATCTGTGTTTACATCCATTGCATCATCACCTTCGATAATTTTTCCGCTGAAAGTTTTCATAAATCGATAGCTCACTTGCTTCCTCTGCTCGACATAATGAACAAAAGTTACACTGTTTAAACTACAACCTAATGTAACGAGCTTGACATTTCGCTCGAGAAGCATTTCAAAGAAAGTACCTGGTCCAAAACAATCATCATTGCGACCCCCCAAAAAATCGCCACCAAATCTTCCCCAGGTGCTTACACTGAAAATAGGATGTCTAGATCGCTTAACATCTCTCCCATTCCGAAAATGCTCGCTAAAAAGGCCGACTGAGCTCGGGGTTTTATGTACGTCATAATATTCATTTTTTGTAGAGCTATAAGAAAATGCAGGCACCAAAATTGTACCTGCTGATGAAACATACGATTTCATCTCATCAATCAAATGATCAAGTCTAGTATTGATCGGAATTTCTCTATACTGTGCAGCCACTCCAGCGTCAGCGTGGATCATAACTATATCATTTTTGTGGATTCCAACGTCAGCGAAGGATTTTTTAACATCAAAATCAGTCATTATTAGCTTCAAGAACCTCAATAATTTGTGCCACTGATTTGACTTCTGTTGTTTGCTGCATTGAGAAACGAATGTCAAATTCCGTCTCGATGGCTAAAATCACGTTAAAATTGCCTAATGAGTCCCAGCCCGCAATATCGCCCATCTTGAGATCGGAAATATCATCAGGTATAACATCATGAGGGAAAACTTCATGCAAAAGTTTATGAATTCTTTTTACTATTTCTGAACTAAACATATATATCCTCAAATGGTAGTTTGTCGATTGCAGTTGATATCTTATAGAGCAACTCTTTCTCGTGCGGGACATACGCCATTGGCTCGTCACCAATTGATGCCTCACTAAGATGACTAAAACCCTGATCAAGGAAAAAAGTGCTGGCTACTATATTTCTTTCTGTTGGAATGAATCCACCTATTAAATTATCGATTCCCTGAGCCTTACAACGATTAAGTGCCTCCCTTAACATCCATGAATCTAAATGCCTCCCCAAAACACGACAACTCATTAAAAAAGTATCCAAAAATGCCGTGCTTTCATTTAGTTTTTCCATACATATCAAACCAACAATACCGTGACTGCCATAGATATCTTCAAGGCTAATGAGAAAGCATAGGTCGCAGTTAATGCCACTCATAGCCATCAAATCTTCGGCAGAATGTCGTGCTGAACGAAGATTAAACTGATTGGTTTTGACGCATAGCTGTGAGGCACGCTGTATATTAGAACGATCCAATTCATGAGCCTTTGGCGACAGATTAATTGATTTAAGATAGGATAATTCATCATCCGAATCAGTACTATCTCGGACAAATTTTCTCCTTTTATGATACAACTCTGTCTTGTCAGCATCATCGTCAGTGGTATTGAACTTTGCAAACTCAAATAAGTTTCTTAGTAAGTTAGGCCATTCGTAAACCTCGGCCGGGACGTCGACAGTTACTACTTCTGGGGCCATCACCTTCATCTTATCTCGCTCTACAGGATTATCATCCCAAAATACGAAGCTTTCTATACCCAGATCAATTTCACCCGCTAGCTCTTTAACACTGATAGATTTTTCATTCCAGTTTATCCTCCAAGCAACAACATCATTTTTATTTATAACCATAGCCTTATGCTCTTCAAATACCTCCCAAACTTCATTTTCATTATTTTTACTAGATAATACGACGATGACTCCTTGTTTGATGAGCGCTTTTATTTCCTTTTGGAAATCAACAAATGCCTGGCCTAGGCCATCTTGACCAAGGACGATTCCCTCCAACTTGTCCTCACCAATGACTCCACCCCAAATAGTGTTATCACAATCTAAAACTAATACCTTAGCGGCCGCGCTATAATGCCGCTCTAGAATTTTACGCGTATTTTTTGCAATAACACGTATACCTAAAGTTGATAATCTACAATGAGCAAAACACCAATTTCGATTATCAAACGCTCTAGGAAATCCTATTTCGCCAAACGCATGCTTTAAATCAAGGATATAAAAATGCTCGTATGTTCCAGCCAGCACTTCAAATTCACCAAGCATCCAATTAAAAGCTTTCTGTAAATAATGCCCGCCTTTCGAATATCTAATGACATCAAAATTTTGCCCCTCAGAAATACTAGCAATAATAGGAGTTCTATACGTTTGCAGACTTTTTTCAAGCAACATAATCAATGGTCTAAGAATTTCTTCCAAGATTTCTGGCGAATATGACTTATCGGGCAGTAGGTCATCGAGAAAGTATATTAACAATCTATCTTGCGATGCACTTCCTTGATTAAGCAGTGCATTCCAGTCCCCATAGTCCGCAAACCTGAGGTTATAAGGCTCCAAATTAGAGGACCACTCTTTGTTATTTGGGATTAAATAGGAACTACCAAGTATAAACAGATCATTCATTGCTAAATCATACTCCCAAAATGTTACAATCAAATTCGTTAAAAAAAAGCACCAGGACTAATCACCATATAGTCCACAACGCAGAGTCGCGTGCTTGGCTAAATCATTAGTGATTATTTAAGAATGATATGTCAAACTGACAAACACTTCTTTCACTGGCATGGTCCAATTCAGAGGATTATCATCCTATGCCCAGTAAATAATAAATGTTTTCAGTTAAACCAATGATCCACGGTCTCACACGACGAGACTACAATATCCTAGGCTAAAATCCCAAATTTGCACAACCTTAAATCTTAAGCGTTTTTTTTCCGTAGCCACAGGAAAGTAATCTGCAACAGCCTTAATCACAGCATTTAAGCCGTCATGCATCATACGCACTGGGAGTAATCTCGTTGCTCACAAAATCTTGAAGCCCATAATCTTTAGTTGCATAAACCGCGCATAACATTAATCTTGGGTTTATTTCAGGAGACTCACCCTTGTGAAAGCCAAACGTATCTGCTGCAATACCTGCGCCTGCAGTGCCGTAAAAAGACTTAACTGAAGCGTCACCAAATCGATTTCTTATAGACGCATCAGAATGACGATTGATCCGTAATCTTTCAGAAAGAATCTGACTTAAGGTTGACGGCTTGTGAGACGCCTCGACATAAACATGAGGACCACCACCAAGCCCCACATCACTAAGGTAAAAAAAGAACTTCACAAAGCCCCATGCATCAACGTCTCGATGAAAAAAAAGTGCAGCTTTTGATCTGGTTGCAACATCCACATCAGCTGGGTAATTCCACCATAACTGTGTGCCTATATTTTGAGCGCCACTACCCAAATATCCTTTAGCAATGGCGTCAAGGACTGGTGACTTTATAAAGTCATCAAAAGCACTTTTGCCTTGGAAGTCTAGATACTTCGCAGCCAAAATTTCTTTCCCAATTACTTTTTCACAGTTTATTTTCTCCGATAGGTAAAAACCTAGGTTAGGGTCACCATAAGCGTAACAACGCTCGTTATTAGCATATTGAAGTATGCTCTCTATGCAAAAATCATTTAATCGAATCTTTGTGGAATATCCAAGCGCCTTTATATCTCTTACAACATCATTAACCTCAGCCCCGTCTAACAACTGCACACTAACATTGGTTGAGGTATCATCATAAAATCCATGTTCTTGTTGAGCGGGAATACGACTAAAAAAAATATAGACACGTTTCAAAAAATATATCCGCCCGAAGATCTTCATTAGCGTATATCCAAAACCAACAGCCAAAGACGCACTGAGTGTAGATAAAAATTTCTTTGAAGTGAATGAGTGTTTTTTTGAATTCAACATTTTCTCTAACTCCTCGGATCGGAATAAATACCACTTAGTAACTGCCGGTAAATCTTTAGACAATAAAGAAAAGTAACTTTGCGATATTGTAACATCACTATGTATTCCTACCCCCCGCCATATAAAAGGCAGGAAACCAACATTCGTTAAAATTCTAAAAATAATAATCCGCTTATTTCTACCATTCAAATATATATTTAAAAAGGCTAACTAATTAGATTAATTCAATAAAAGGGTACTTTCAAATTAAATCCTGAACTCATCCACAGCCCCAAATTTGGGCTTAGCCCTGGGATTACATTTAGATCAAATTACACCTCAGAGCAGCTCTAATCAACACGAAATCGCCCAAGAAACTATTCGAAGCGAATCATTATTTCGACCTGGTGGACGGCTAATTCCTCATGGGTCATACCGGAAAACCGATTATTTATTTTAATTGTATTCAATGCATCTAGACTTTCCGACTCTACTTTTGTATTAAACCCCAAAGTAACTGCACCCAATGATTCAAATATATCCTTAAATTGCTTAGCCCGAAGACGATTGTGGTAGCTGATTTTATTATGAGTGAAAAATGCCCAAACACGCTCTGAGTATTGTAGAAAGTTAACCTTGGAGATAGTTGTGTCATAAGCATAATGGTCATGTACATCTATTAAGTGGTACCCAACTCCCGTATCCTTCAGAATCCTTTTCGATTCCAACGTAACCGCTTCAATTACTTCTGGAGGAAGATGCTCGAAAACGGCGGTACTGTAGATGATATCAACAGATGCATCAGGCAGATTAGTTTGCGATGCATCTGCGGGAGCATTATAGCTGATAGAGGCCCGGTCTAGCACTTCATCAATGTTCTTTGTTTTTAGAACAAGATCCAATCTAGCTTGCAACTTATCAGCGCTGATACCTGAAATTTGAGAAATACTATCAAGCCGAACCTGTAGAGCCCCTAAATTTTGCTCAAGAAGGTTGTAGCTGACATGCTTTATATGATCATAGCTATGGACCTTTTTTGCACCAAGAAGGTACATTAATAAACCTGAGACCATGGAACCTCCCGGTCCAACTTCAACAATAACGGCGTCTTCTATTGGAGTGATGTCGTCAATTTTCATCAGGTTAGTAGTAAGCACTGGAATACGCTCTGAAATGTACTCAACAGAGTAGCCGTTAGAAGTTCTTTTTAACTTGTGAAACTGAGTATTTAAAAAAACTCCACCAGGAATTATTGAAAGAACAAACTGCACTAGAACTTTTAATTTCCACATTTTTTAGGCCTTTTATTTTACATTATGAGAATTTAAGTCGATTCAACGTTTACTTTTTTGTCTGAGAACTGCAACTTCAAAGGGCGATAATTGCAAATCAAGCCCACTGATAAAAAGTACAAAAATGCTGCAGGCCAATAATCTAAAATCCTATTGGCTAAAAACATCACACAAGTCAAAGCCACAATGAATGAACATACCGATGTTTCAGCGCACCCAAGTTTAACACCTCTAACAATGACAACAACATTAGAAACCAAAAACAAAACTGTAACTATCGCGCCATGAGTAACAAAAAGACCAAGCCACCATCCATCGCCTGTATACATCGGCCTTCCGTTAGGATGGCCTACAACTAGCGAAAATGGGTGCTGGGCTATCAACCGAAGTCCTTCTTGAGTATATTCAATTCTACCCGTCACTGACCCAGCATCCGTTGGTCCACTAGCATTTAGCATGTTAACAATCGCCAAAAATTTATTAGTAGCGTGATTAACAGCTGCAAATAAGCGATCCAAATCATAGTCGGCGGGTATAAATCGCAACAACACAATTAAAGTAACAATCAATATACCCAGCCAAACAAAATCACCTAACCGAATATGACGTGTAGCGTCTAAAATACTACCAATAACCATGGTGCCGACCAACACAAAAATTACCAGTGATCCAGTAAATAGAGAAAAGAGACAAAACGCCCAAAATAGTAATGCATTTTTAAGGACCAATTTAGAAAAAATCGCGCATGATAATAACCAATATCCGAAGCTGTTGGCGTTTCCGACTCCACCTACAAGGGCAAGATTATCATACCCACGACCAGTAGTAATCTTTAAAATTGGATCGAGAATGACTTGGACGAGACAAATAATCACCACCATCAACAAAATCTTTCTAAAAATCGGCCGGGTCCTCTCTGTATCCCAGTCAAAGGCCAATAGTGGTAAAAAGAAAATCATATTAATGGCTTGCATTTCATCGCTTGCTAAAAAAGGAGCCACAAAAAGTGTCGCAGCTCCAATAAAAACAATAGGCAATTTTAGTGCATAATTACTCAGTAGGGCCGCAAAAGTAAATCTTTTTGCATATGCCATAATAAAAAACAAAACCGCTAGACACTTCAAACTCGTTCTAATGTAGAGAGGACTTCCGTTGGGTGTCTGATTACTAAAACCATAGAAGTAAGCCGTGTACATTATTGACATCATCAGCACAAGGGACAGGAATAAGAAACTATCTTGGGATTTTGGAAGTTTTAAAATCATATCGCTCATCAGTTAGGTAAACGTTACTGCACAATTAAAATAAGATGTTAACTTTGCCATGCTAGCAAATCGAGTTACCCTGATAAAAATTAAAATAGAATCTTCTAGTTACAACCTGAACTATAATTAAATCGCTTACAGACTAGATTTGTGATTTCCTCTACGCATAGAGATCAATTTTTTTCTGGAAGACAACTTAGAATAATTATCTTCTAATCATCTATTAGAAAAATTCCAACAAATAAATCAAAAAATGTTTTACTAAGCTTTTCTAAGATAACGCGCAGGATTTCCAACGACTACTGTTCCATCGGGCACATCACTGATTACTACAGATCCTGCTCCGATTATACAATTTTTCCCTATTCTAACCTTATCCCTAACAATTGAACCAGCTCCTATCCAAGTATTTTCACCAATATACACTTGCCCGCAAACAGTCGCTCCCGGGCCAACCTCTACTCCCGCCTTTAATATATCATCATGTTCTACAATCGCTCCTGTATTAACGATACAGTAGTCACCAATGTCAGCATATGAATTAATTATTGCACCCGGATGTATCTGGACACCGTTACCTATTTTGGTTTCTGGTTGTATTAAACTCGATTTGTCGATAATACTGATGGGCTTCAGTCCAAAACCAATCAACTTTTCAGATAGCTCCCGCAGTACTTTAGCGTGGGTGTTGCCTATAGTTACAGCAAATTTGTAATTAGAGTCATCTGAAGGCCAACCGAAAAATTGCAGCGAACCGCATTATGATTGTACATCGGTGAATGGCAGATTTAGATCTATTATGTCATCGCCAAAAGCAAGGATTTCATCTAAATTTCGTTTTGTTCAGGAGCCTTCGTAATTGACAACCTAACATGATAAATCTCTCCATCAACATCTATCGAACAAGCCGGAAAATCCTCGCCAAAATTACGCGCCCGCATAAGCGAAATCAATTCGGACGCAAGATATTCTTTATTTACGTCGATTCTCGTAACAGGTTCTATATCTCTAGCATAGTGAAATGATCCCACTTCTGCCGGTTGTTTAACCGACAATTCACGTACATTTTCACCTATTATAGGGTATGTCTCTTTAACCAAATCAACTATTGCTGTTAACGATTTATCATACAATGTTCTTCCTGTATCACATAAATCATATGGGATTTTCTTCGTTGCTATCAAGTCTCCCGTATCAATACCCTCGTCTACCATGTGAAGTGAAACCCCGTATGGAGTCCCTTCGTAAATAGCCCAGAATGCAGGGAATTTACCTCTTCCATATGGTAGCAAGCTAGGATGAGTGTTGATAAAACCTAACTGAGCTTTGTTCAGCAATGGTGCTTTCAATATTTTTGGCCACCACGCTAAGAACCCCAAATCAAAAACAACATCTTCAGCGAGCAAGCGCTGCTCTGCTTCGTCATAAAGAAAGACTTCTATTCCGTTCTCAACACCCAATTCATAAATGTAGTTTTCATCTACAGTTACCAGCATTCTTAGATCGTTATGGTGTTCTTTTAAAAAAAACTTAACTATTTGGTAACCCACCGGACCATGAGCAAATAAAACAGTTCTCATTTATTATCCTTTAGTAAAGTAAATTTAATAAACAGGGAAAAACTCTAATCACATAACAACTCAATAGTCTCTTTAATCGATCTCTTTAAAGACCCTCGAACCATAAATCCTGTATTTTTAAACTTGTCGCTTGAAACATCATAAGATAGTTGATTCATTATTTGCGAATCAACGAACTCAATTTCTATGCTCGGACGAAATGTCTCAATCGTTTTTACGACATCTTTGACAGAGTAATTTCCGGTCAAAACATTAAACAATTGATAACCTTCAAATAAATTACTCTTTATGACATGCACAAACGCCGCGACGGCATCATCCAAGGATAGATACGGGCGCACCTGATCATACGCGGAGCTCCAGACAGTGATTGGTATATCATTTGATGCCTGCCAACAGAACTTGTTGACTGCGGTATGGAACCTCATCCCTGGCGATTTACCAAAAATTGTACCAAATCTTAAACAAGTAAATCCCATTGATTCTTTTGAAAGACTTTCCAGTAGTTTTTCTTCTTTTAACTTAGTGACAGCATATGGACTTTGTGGATTTAATTCTTCATCATCGCAATCTTCACTCACTACCCCGTTTTGGGTTCCATAAACGCTAGTCGATGATAATGATATCAATCTAACCTTCGAGACAATACAGGCCTCAGCGACAGCTTTTGTAGAAAGAAAGTTGTTATCCTCAAGCTCTTGAGCATTATCAAAACTAGAGGCCGCATCTGTAATTGCAGCCAAATGGATAACCACATCGCAGCCACTAAATAGGCTAATGAGGTCAATGGAGCGAACATCCCCCTCGACAAAGGTAAAATGATCTTTGGAAAGATTAAAAAGCGAACAATATCTCTGCGATCTAAAATTATCTATTCCCGTGATCTCACAATCCGGTATCAAATTTGGCAGTTCTCTAATAAGGGCCGAACCAATATGGCCTAGGCATCCGGTTATAATAATTTTCATGCTGTTTCCTAAGTCTATGGATGTTTTTTAGTTGGTTTATCGTAAAAGTAATCATCTGGATCATATAAATCACTCGCTAACACTACTAGTATATTCTCCATTTCTACACTTTTTTGCTTCGCCCATATTCCAGGCGGGATTACCACAGCCCGTCGAGAAGAATCCAAGAGTTCAGTCAATGAGTCCCCGTTAGAGTCGATCATTTCTAACTGTATAACCCCTTTTAAGCAAATTAGAGTCTGCCAGCACGCCTTATGTCCATGTTGCCCCCTAATATCGCCTTCGGATGAGGTTACAAAAAAAAACCTGCTTATGACATGCGGAACTAGTGGGCCTTCAAGCACACCCAGAAGACCTCCCTTAAATTCAGAAATTGGTAACTCAATAGTTTTGATACAGTCAATTGTTGCCATTTGTATTCTCTTTTTTAATCCCTGCTTTCGCCTTATGATACGAAAACATTATTAGTGTCGAAACAATGATAGCGTGCATACCTGCTTGAACTATATACACGTCATTAAAGTCTACTAGTGATACATCTTGTTTAAATACTAATGCAATCAGATATATAACTATCGCACTGGTTGCTAATGAGCCCGATTGTAATATAAGTAAATTAGTTTGTTTGTTATAAATAAATATAAGGGAGCCAAATTCAGTTGCTCGTATTATCGACAAAAACACAATACCCCAGTAAATTGTTAATACGCTCATATAATCTGGATAATAAAGCCCAACTAAATAACTAATAAGTGGTCTGAGTAAAAAAGCTAAGAATAAAAAGGTTAATGTAGCCACTACCATTAACGTTATGATTCTCAAATGTAATTCAGCAACCCTCTTTTCAACTATCATTTTAGATACCTTAGGAATAAGAATTACTGTGCACGCATACTGTAATTGAAGTGCAATTGTGTTGATTATTAGCCCAAAATTTAGAACACCAAATTCTAACTGAGACAACAACTTGATTGAATAGAATCTATCAATTTGAAGTTGGATTGAAGAAAAAAAGTTAATGCTCAGGAACTTGAGAGATTCCCATATAGCCGGACTGCTTATTAATGTTGAATCAAACTTTATTTTCAAAAGCCAAGGTCTTATAAACCAAAACCCGTACGCTATACCGACAATACCTTCAACGTAAATAACGCCAGGAATACCGAAATGCTGAATTACCAAATAGCCTATCGTAACTGTAATTAAAGATTTTCCTAATAGAGCTCTCCCAAAATTATACGGACTGGTAAGCTGTATTTCGTACATAGCAACCGTAAAAAAGCTATTTGACAAAATAAAGAATAGTATTAGCCACAAGTTCTCTAAAGTGTCATACGCACCACCTTTCAAGAAAAGGTAAACACCAAAAATAAATGGGAACATCACAAAGGAGTAGATTATGAAAACCGCTTTGGCCCAGCGATTTGACCTTCCTTTATCTCCTTGTGCTATCTCCAATGCCATGTTTCTAGTCGCTAGAATACTAAAGCCAAATGACCCATATGCACTAAACAAAGCATACATAAAAAGGCATAATGCCCATATGGCTAGCTGACTAGGGGTAACAAAAAATGCATACATGAGCTGTTTGCCAAACGCAAACAGGTTAGCTGTAAGCAGAATTAAGAAGACTTTTAAATTCAAATTCGATCAATATGAAGAGGTAAATCCAAAGGAAAGTCCTCTCCTTTAATGTCACATAAGTATGGAAACGCCTGATCCCGCGAATTCATTATATATGCTGCTTGCGGCCAACTAATCGCCATCTCAGGATCTAAGCAGTTAAGCCCTCTTTCATCATCATGATCATAATATTCTGTCACTTTGTAATTCAGATCAGCCCATTCACTAGTCACCAAAAACCCACCAGCAACACCAGGAGGAGTATAAATCTGATTATAGTCCCCATGTGAAGATAGGGTTATCTCAAATGTTTGCTTGAAGGACGAAGAGTTAGGCCTGAGATCAATAATTGCCTCATAGATCTCTCCAGAAAATATAGTTACCAATTGTCCTTGTGGCCTTCTGTTTTGGTAATGCATACCCCTCAACACATTGCGCTTGGAACGTGAATGATTTTCTTGCACAAAATTCGATGAAGGAAGAACACCTTCAACCAAATTCTTTCTAAAAATCTCTTTGAAGAACCCACGATCATCTTGAAATATAGCGTTCTTGACAATGTAAGCTCCTAAAATCGGAGTTTGTACTAATTCCATCATTGTTCCAAATAGTCTTGTAAAGCCGTTGAGACAGCATGAACATCTGCATTACTCAGCCATGGATGCATCGGTAAACTTAGAATTCGCTCAGCAGCATTCTCAGTATTTTTTAACTCATCCAATCCAAATTGGACATATTCTTTATAGCCTTGCTGCTGGTGCACGGCAACGGGGTAATGAATGCCACTTTGAATACCTCTGGATTTTAGATAATCCATTAATTTTTTCCTATTGACACTTTCCTCCAGCACTACGACATACAGATGATAAACCGCATGGCCAGCACCATTAGCAACCGGAATATTAAGAAGGCTTTTTAAATGAGAAAGTTTTTTATGATAAATTTCCGCTATCTCCCGTCGGCGATCATTCTCACTATCCAACTGGTTTAAGCGATATGAAAGAATCGAAGCCTGTATGACGTCTAGTCGTGAGTTTCGTCCTACGGCATCACTTAGCCTCTCACTATCCCAACCGTACTGTCTCAATCTTCTGACCTTCTCACACAAATCACTATCTGAAGTAACAACCGCACCGCCATCACCGAAACCACCTAAATTTTTAGTGGGGTAAAAGCTAAACGCCGAAATATCACCATAACTACCTAACTTTTGACCTTCATAACTTCCACCAGCTATTTGCGCACAATCTTCAATAAACTTAAGACCGTTATCTTTACACAAGTTCAGAACTTCACGAACAGGCCCTGGATTACCATAAAGATGCACTAGTATAATGGCCTTGGTATTAGATGAAATTGCATCTGTTAGGCTACCGATGTCAACATTAAGAGTTAAAGGGCATATGTCGACTAGAACCGGCGTGGCTCCAACCGTAATAATCGCAGAAATCGTAGCTAAGGCGGTATGAGAGACCGTAATAACCTCATCTCCCGGCCCAATGTCTAAAGATCTAAGCGCTAGCTCTAATGCATCAGTGCCACTATTAACACCTACGGCTGATTTAGCACCAATATACTTGGCAAACGATTGCTCAAAGCGCTCAACTTGCTGGCCTAAAATATATTCGCCACTTACCAGCGTTTCTTTAATAAGACTCTGTATATTATCTTGGTGAGCCTTGTAAGATGACAAGGGATCTGCGAGGAGTATCATCTAAATAATCTCGACCAAAGGTACAAACCGAATCCACTTGACGGATGACTTTCCTAATTTTTCTTCTTTATTCATTATTTCTTTTTCATGATTCCACGCAAATAGAACCGCGTAATCTGGATTACTACTATGAAAAACATCAGGTTTTACAACTGGAATATGCATCCCTGGAGTATACTTTCCTTGTTTAATAGGCGTTGTATCTGAGATAAAAGAAATAAGCTCGGGACCAATGCCACAATAATTCAAAACTGTGGTGCTTTTTGATGTGGCACCGTATCCGCAAACTGCGGCGCCTTCGCCTTTTAACTTCTCTAACAGAGATACGAGCTGATGCTTTGAACGCTCACAACTTTCTCTAAATTTCTCATAAGTCTCCGCCTTGTCAAGCCCCTGCTCGACCTCAGCATTGATGACAGTAGAAACGCGGCTATGCTCGACATGAGAACTGCTATCAAGACAAAAATGATATCTCATTGAGCCTCCATGAGTGATTTGATACTCAGTATCAATCAAACGAAGTCCCTGTCGAGAAAATGCAGCCTTAAGGCTAATCGCAGAGAAGACATAAATATGCTCATCATAAATTTGATCATATGAGGTCTTTTCAATCATGGCACCCAAATACGGCTCTTCAAAAACAAAAACACCTTCGGGCGCCAATAGTGCAGCAACATTTGACGCTAGACTATTTAAGTCTGGGATGTGACAAATAACATTAGCTGAGACAATTAGGTCAGCCAACACTTTGTCATCCACCATTTTATTAACTAAGGTCTCATCAAAAAAGCTTTTAGTACAGTTAATGCCTCTAGCTATAGCAACATCTGCAACGTTGCCTGATGGCTCAACCCCCAAGTGTTTATATCCGGAATCACTAAAATTACCTAAGAGGATGCCGTCATTGCAACCTATTTCTACGACGAAAGACTCCTGCGCACTTAACTTATATCGATCAACCGTCGATTCGTAAAACCCCTTAAAATGCTCAGTCATGGCTTGAGACGTGCCTGAGAAAAAGGCATATGAATCATTAAACATTGCTTCGGGTTCCGGATTTTCTAACAACTGAAACATCTTACAATCACTACAAGAGGCAACTGCCATCTCATAAAAAAACTCATTTTTAGCGTCACGATCAGGCGTAAATCCATTAGCAATTGGCTGAGCACCAAAAGACATGAATGGCTTAATCGGAGTCTGACAAATACGACAATTGGAAATCATAAATTACACCTATACTGAAGAATTGATAAAAATTTAGTTTGGAGTTCGACAATAAAGCATCAAATACTATCAAAACAAGGATGATCCCGCTTATGCGTTTTCTCTTAATATCGTCAAGATCGCGTTTATGATATATTTTATTTGATGCTCTTCTAACAAGAAATGACTGGGTAACGTTACCCCTTTTTCTGAAATTCTATACGCATTCGGATTCTCAGCACGCCCATTTGGCATATATCTTTTATACGCTGGAACTAAAGACATAGGATAGAAGAATGGCCTTGATGCAATCCCGTGACTTTCCAGAGAAGCTCTTAGCTCAGCCCCACTGAGCATATGACTACCCCCCATGACTAGCGTAGTTGCCCATGCACCGTTACGAACATCATCAGATTCCATATTCAACTGAAGATCAGGTTCTGATGCAAGCCCTTCCTTATACTGACGGAGTATCGACATTTTTCTTCCTACTAATTCGTCGATTCTATCAAACTGAGCCGATGCTACAGATGCCTGAAGATTAGAAGGCATATATTTTGGCGCTGGTTCGAGGACAAAATATGGATTGTCACTGGACCTGCCATGATCTCTTAAAAACTTTGCTCTTTTATATACATTATCATCATCTATCAACAACGCGCCACCTTCACCCGTCGCTATAGTCTTAGTACGGTGAAAGCTATGTACCCCACCTACCCCGAACTTTCCAGCTCGAACACCTTTGTACGTTGAACCTAAAGCTTCTGCAGCATCTTCTATCAAATATATACCATGTGCATCCGCTAAAGCTTGAATCTTCCCCATTTCTGGCATGTTACCGAACAAATCAACCACAATTATCGCTCTAGTCTTGCTTGTAATTCTCTTTTCGATTGATTCAGCCGACAAACACCAGGTATTGTCGTCTATATCTGCAAACACTGGAGTGGCTCCCGTATACGTGATTGGAGCAATAGAACCTGTCCATGTACACTCCGGTGCAATCACTTCATCACCTTTCTTAATATCTAGAGCTAAAAGTAAAAGATGAATTGCATGTGTGCAGCAAGGGGTCATCAATGCATACTTTCTTCCATGCCAATCGGCAAATCTCGATTCGAATGACTCTACATAATCATAGTTGTCCCAACCATTTTTCATCATCTCAGCTACGACAGAGGATTCATGATCGGTCATCCAAGGCCCGGCCAATAATTTTGGAGGAATTTTCATCTGATAGTAACCTTTTGTAATTGAAATTTAGCATCCAAGTTTGGGACCAATGAAAAGAAAAAACTCGAGCTCTCTCTGAGCATATGTTTTGGCGCATTTTCATGAGAAAACATCCTTTCATTTTCTCTTAAGCAATTTAGATGAAAGCCATGATTCTTAAAAAATTGACTTATTTCATCTTGATTAAAGACCCAGGCTGGAAAACCTGGATCATAGTTAATTTGCCGCGCTACGAATGAGCCCACATTGCATGTTGGAAGGTCATCAATAATTATATTTTCACCAATTTCAGAAAAAATCGTTAAGATATTCGAATAAAATTCCAAATATTGAAGAGAGCTTCCGGAGTAAACAATATGGAACTTAGCCTGAGGGTCAATAGTTTCTGCCATAGTCATTCCTAACTCACCATTCATCTTGGCAGTTACACGGCGCAAACTTGCAATCATAGCCTTAGTCTCGCAGAGAGTTACCTTAAACCTGGAACGCTCCAGCGGATATATTGCATCCAAAGCGGCCCTTACCGTCCCATAACCACCGCCAAAATCTAAAATTTCAACATCTCCAGGAAGACTATTCGCCAGCTTGACCAAAGCGTGTAGCCCGGGGCTATGGGGATTATTCAAACATTGCTCTGGTCTAGTAAGGTAATTTTCAATGTATGCATCCGTAAGGCCTTGACCGTCGTAACCAGCCCCCACATCAGGCACATCTGCAAACGATGAGTAAGCTCCGGAGAATTGCGCCGGCTTCAAAAATGAATAAAACCGTCGAGCAATTTTTCTTTTCCATCTATCCAAACTGCATCTCCAGATTACGTGAACCACTTAACACTTGAATTTGTTGTGACACTGTTTCATCCATACCACTAAGCTGGTTGTGGCCCATTCCTAATCTTTGCGTAGCCAAATCTTCGAACTGCGAAAATGTTTCGAAGGTGACTTGAGTATTTACCAGGCCATATACAGATTTCTTATCAGGTTGGGCAAGCTGCAAAAGAGAACCTGGTGCAATCTCAAGAATAGAACAGCTGCGATCATAAAAACTTGATAAAAGTAATTGAGAACCTAAGTCCAAATTAACTTTGGATCGCAATATATAAGACCTTATTTTATTCCAACTATAACAGTCATCTATACCATCAAAACCGAAGTCATGCTTTAACTTTGTCCCCACCACAAAAACATTCTTACGCATATCTGAATTTTCTAAATTTCTTAGAAATAATGTTCGGCATAGATTTCGATATACCGCCCAAGCCGCGAACACCTCAGAATCAAGGGCTACATTTTTTGCGGCCACCAACATCTCGGATTCCCTTTCTTTAGTAATATCGAAACAACTAAAACTGTGGCATTCATCAAGAAATGACCTGAATGCCATCGAAGGTTCATCACAAACCAAATTAGCCTCGATAGCTTCCATATCTTTATAAACTTTTCCTATAAAAAGAATTCTATTTTCAGCATGGGCATCACGATTAACCACTTTTTGTAAAACAGGCAGGATAGGCGCCGTCCTAAAAGAAGAACTTTCTAAAATACAACTGGCACCGCCAACGAGATAGCAAGCTTGCCTCATTTCCTTATATGGCTCTAACTCTCTCCAATCATTCCAAAATAAATTAACCAATTTACTACTAACATCATCACGAAGCCTCTTGCTAACATTTGATAACTGTTGAACAAAAAAACTGTCAGAACAAATGGTGACTACCTCAAGTCTAGGGATCCTATTGGCTAAATATAGAACTATAAATAAAATTTTGAGAAGACCTAGCCTCGCCAGAACAGAATAAATTAAGACCGTGCTGATAACTTTTGCGTGCTTGAGATCAGCACAAGACGTTTTGATGTTTTTTACCGCCCTCAAATGAGCCATTTTCCTGTGCCGTCCACACAAGGATAATATTATTTTCAAAAGAAGCTCCTGTAATATTTGCACTTAGTAAGTAATTTCAAGATTACAACTCGCCTAGGCTAAGCAAGTCTTGCGTATATAACGATAGTATTCAGAATCGCCAGCCCCTTTTAAATTGGCACTTAACTGAATCTTAGTTATCCAACCTGATTCGTAGGCTATCTCCTCTAGGCAAGCGATATTAGTGCTCGTTCGATCCTCTATCATTTTAATAAAGTTAGCCGCGTCCAAGAGAGAGCTATGAGTCCCCATATCAAACCATGCATAACCGCGCCCTAACAAAGTAACATCTAACTTAGACGAAGACAGAAAATTCAAGTTTACATCTGTTATCTCAAGCTCATTCCGAGGTGATAATTCTAAGTTTTTTGCAATCTTTATGGCGCCAGCTGGGTAAACATATAATCCAATTGCGACATAATTAGATTTAGGTTTTAAAGGCTTTTCCTCAAGGCCAATGACGTTATTGTCAGCTCCTAACTCAATAACCCCAAAATGATACGGGTCGGACACCTTATATCCAAATATAGTCGCTGAATCCAACTGTTCAAAACAACTACTAATTTTTTTACCTAAACTATCTCCATAAATAAGATTGTCACCTAAAATTAGTGCAAAGCTATCCTCACCTATAAAGTCTTCGCCAATAATTAAGGCCTCTGCGACCCCTCTTGGCTCTGCCTGCGTGTCGTAAGATATCCGAATACCAAATCTGGATCCATCTCCCAGCATCTCTTTATACATAGCCATGCTACCACTATCGGAAATTATCAATATATCCCTTATCTCAGCCAGCATCAGTGTGCTAATAGGGTAATAAATCATGGGCTTGTCATAAACTGGTAGCAGCTGCTTAGATATTATTGCTGTCAAGGGACTTAAGCGAGTGCCTGACCCTCCAGCAAGAATTATACCTTTACGTTTTAAACTCACTATATCTCACCCTGTCTCAATGAAATTGAGTCCTTTTCATTAAGGAAATAATCTTTATTTTCCACATACCAATGAACCGTCTTTTCTAGCCCGTCTTCCAAACTAATCTTTGGGGTAAAACCTAATGTTTTTTCTATTTTCTCTGAATTCAATGAATATCGTAAGTCATGACCAGGCCGGTCTTTTACAAATAATATAAAATCTTCATAACAGCCCGTTGATCGGGGTATAAGCCTATCTAAGATAGCGCAAATCATCGTAACTAATTCTAAATTAGATACTTCAATACCGCTGCCAACATTGTAGAACTCCCCAACAGACCCCTTTTGCATAATTGCAATTAGCGCTGATGCGTGGTCATCCACATGCAACCACTCTCTAACATTACTGCCGTCCCCATAAACTTCTATTGATTGAGATGCTAATGCCTTATAGATCACTCTGGGAATTAATTTTTCTGGAAACTGCCAGCTGCCATAATTATTAGTGCAGTTACTAACCATAATAGGAAGTTTATATGTTTTAAACCATGCTTGAGCGAGGTGGTCTGACGCTGCTTTAGATGCTGAGTAGGGTGAACTAGGAGAGTATCTATCATCTTCTTTTGACGAAGCTTGGTTGAAATTTAAAGACCCGTATACTTCATCAGTAGAGATATGTAAGAATCTAGCCGAGCTTTTTACCGCTGCCGAACACGAATTCAAATATTTTCTAAATGCCTCTAAAAGGGAAAAGGTGCCTAAAATATTAGACTTGATGAATTCCTCTGGCCCATCTATAGAACGATCAACATGCGTTTGAGCCGCCAAATGAAAAACCCCATCTGGCTGATGCTTTTGAAGAAGCGCCAAAAATGCTGACTCATTGCATATATCTTCTTCAACAAAGGTGAATTTTGGCGACGAAGATACCTCATTTAAAGCATCTAAGTTTGACGAATACGATAAGTTATCTAAACAAACAACCTCATGAGAATAATCTCTAATCAATTTCCTTACTAGAGCTGAACCTATAAAACCCGCTCCGCCAGTTACAATAAATTTCATAAAACGTCCTCAAGTAAAGTCTCGATTACATTTAAAAAAATGTGACGCCTTTTTAACGGAAATTTCTTGGCGCCAACGTCATATTTTGCCTAGATTAACTCACTCAACTCAAATTATTAACTGTTTCAGCGATCACCACGAGAGACATATTTCCGACCCATATCTAAATAATTAAAAGGAACGATCTTCTGAATATTCAGCCTTTTTGTAAAGCTCCCCTGATATTGAGACGGTATTTCTATTAATCTTTCCCAAGCTTGCGCGGCAACTAAATCTTTAGAAGTAATAAGCGCACCATAACGGCCGGGTGGCACAACTCCAGTAATAGTGGCTTTTTTCCCATGGTTATTATGAAACTCTATGCTTTTAGTAATATCAATATCTGAAACACCGTCGCCATACGTAAAACAAAATTTCTCTTCATTCTCAATGTATTTTTTGGCGGCCAACAATCGGCCTCCCGTATTTGATAACGCTCCAGTATCTAAAAGGGTGACTGTCCAAGGTTCGGCCTGCTTGCGATGTACAACCATGCTATTGTTTTTCATATCGAATGTAACATCAGACATATGAAGAAAATAATTAGAAAAATATTCTTTAATTAAATAGCCTTTATAACCACATAAAACTACAAAATCATTAACGCCATGGCCCGAGTACATCTTCATAATATGCCATAAAATTGGGCGCCCTCCAATTTCGATCATCGGCTTAGGTCTGTCTCCAGACTCTTCACTGATCCGAGTACCCAACCCTCCGCAAGTATTAGCGCTTTTATATTAGCTGCTTTGTTAAAAATAAAATCGACTGGGGTAGCATGAACTCTCTCTCACTAATCATGCCCGGGTTTAAGATGGCTACGTGCTTTATCTATAAGGTTGTAAGGAGAGCGCTTAGTTATATGTTGTTGAATCCTATTTTCACTATTAAATTCAGGAGCTAGCTCGATAAGCCTTTCCCAAGATCGATCAGAGATTAGGTTTATGACTTCTTTTTCATCTTGCGCCGAACCTACCGAAGCATCATCCGCGACCACGGCCCCTGTTTTTATCATGTTTTCCAAACGGCTCGGGTCGGCGCCTTCTATCGCTATGTGATCTGTAGTAGTAATTGCTCGAACATAATCAAAGTATTGAGGAACTCTGGCAAGAGCTGTGTACACATAACGTAAAGTGCCACGAATAATTTGCTCCTCTGAAATCCAGTCATCTAATCCTGAAAAACCATCAATAGATTCCATCGTCTCAAGGGATCTGCAAAATCCAGTCCCTCTATACACACTAGGCCCTAGGCATATAACTTTCTTTCCAAGGGCCCCCGCCTCTATTGCTGCACTTCCGCCATTCAATATCGCCACATCACAATTAGCGATAAGGCCCATAGTGCTTACTGATTCATGCGAATCTATATAATGATAACCGTTAGTCTCACACCACTTTTTGTATAGTTTATGCGAGCTTCTCCCTATAGAATTACCGACTTTTTGAATCCAATTAGGATGGAACCTTACAACAACTTGATCTTTATTGGCTCCAACAGCTTTTAAAAGCAAGTCCAAACCATCAATACTTAAATCCCAAGGGGTCTCCCAATCTTCATGACTACCAGTTTCTGATCTGCTACTGGGAATTATTAGAATTTTTTCCCTAGTTGTATTCGTTGGCCACCGGGGCAATGTTCGACTACCCACATTATAGACACGCCACTCTAAAAAATTTGTGCCCAAAAAACGTTTCGCTATTTCAGCGCCAGCTAGACGGGCCTGATAGCAAGTAAGATACTCTTGGTCGAATTTAGCGTTCAAAGCAGTACGGTCTCTAAGGCCAAGAACATTTTCATTAACATGCATTTGGATGCCATGACCCATAAATGTGCGCTCATGCGTTATAAAATTTATGTTTGCGTGCTTTGCTGCCTCTATTGCGGCTCTCGTCATATCAATCCTTCCATTGAAAACAACAAGACTTTTCAACTGTTTTTTATCAATTAAATCAAGAGTTGAATAATAGGCTCTTAGATAGTTCAATCTCATACGACTTATTGAGTCAGTCAGCTTTTTATTATTAAAATAATCTGATTCGATTTCTTCTCTATGAAGAGTTACCGCGCTACTTATTAGTCCCTTATTGATCTCATCCTCATTTAAAATTTCAGCTGGTAAATTAGAACTGATCTCATGAACTTCACTATTACCATAAGTAGAAGCTCTACCTACACGACATGAAATACAACGCAACATGCCCCCTGGTCTATTGAGTCTCGAATAACAACCATTGAAAGACCCTCCACACTCCAAAAAATGCGTAGAATAACCAAGCGCTCGACATTGCTTCTCTAGGAATGCCGCATGAAAACCATGAGGCCTCGACGGGTAGATATTTACAAAACCCACATTCATTGCTTACCGTCCACTACTCATTTTATTCAAAGTCACAAGCTAAAAATTACCTATGACTCACTCAATGTTAATCTGCGTATTGATTCTAATTTTTAATCTTTTTACCAACCAAATGAATTTCAGAACAGAAATGATTTTGATCAAAGACGCTCTGCAAACCGTCAATATTTTGCTTAAACCCTTCCTCGAAAAAGTGTTTGAATTTATCAGACACATCAACCTGATTGAAGCGATTCATCATTATTCGATAAAGGTCCATTACATCCGTACCAAACCTCCACTCTGCAATTGGCGTCACACCAATTATTGAATTCATTTTTTTAATAGACTCTTCAAGGAACAAATGTGTGTGCCCACCTGATAGTTGCCTTGGGAATACTTCTTGGTGAATAAATTCCAGAAAGACCGAATTAGAAAACATAGGCACGGAGTAATAAAGAATTTGAGCTTCAGATTGCTGGAAGGCTTCAAAAAACTGATGTGGTTCTCTCAAATGTTCAATCACACCTATAGCGGATATAACATGCTCTTTACTATCTATAATAGACTGGTAAAACCCCGCCTCTCCAACATACTCCAATGGTTCCTTACCTTTACTATGCTTTATTTGACTATTACCAAAACTCACCATAGATTTACTTATATCCAGCCCCCTTGCATGGATATTACGCTCTATTGCTGCATTAACGAAATAACCACTTCCGCAACCAATATCAAGAATTGTATAGTCTTTTCCTTTTAAGCTTTCTATTAGGAAATCAACCTTAGGGAGATATATATCTTGGGATCTTTTTTGGTAATTTTCATCTACATAATTTTTAGAGTACTCAGACCCATCGTCTGAAATATAGAGTTTTTCGATAAACCCTTTTGTGTCTTCATGCGCGCCATTCAAATGAGAACATTGTTCACAAAATTTATAACCAACCCCATGAGAAATAAAGTCCACTGCCAATGGTAGATCGACTCTGCAAATTTTACAGTGAGTTCTTAAGGGTTGTTCGCCATATAGTTGATTTTTTTTAAGCTCAATATTCAATAATTTCTCATTTTCACTAAAAAAAGATGCCTTGGTATTAAAGTAAAACCCAGAAGGTTTCGAGTACTTTTTTAAAATGCTGCTCATAATTACACCAATAGTGGTTTTAGATTTAAATTAATTGTTTTGATTTCACCATCTAACAAGCTTAAAAACTTACGTTAATATACCTAACAACATCGCACGTAAAATTTTCAGATTAGCTGACCAAATACTACCCAACCTGGGGTTGTCAGCCCTCTCTTTTACCTCAAATGGAATTTCTCTAATTTGGAAGTGATTTTTAGAAGCAAATATACAGAGCTCAGTGCCAATCGAACCATAAGAATCGAAATGACCTAGAGATTGATAAACCTCAGATCTATAAGCCTTCATACCACACAAGGGATCTTGAATTTTCCATCGCCTACTTGCAACCCAAGAGAACAACGTCTCACTAATTCTAGCTCTTCGGTCACGAATACCGATCACAACATCAGCACCATCGTCAATTGACACTAAAAATGAATCTATTAACGATTCAGAATGTTGACCATCAGCATCAAATGTAATTAATATCTTACAATTCTGTCTAAGAGCCTCCTTAAATCCCGAATTTAGTGCGGCATCGTACCCTCGGTTTGTAGTGTGGCTAACAACGATCGCGCCTGCCTCAGATGCAATCAGAGCAGTGTCATCGCTGGACCCATCGTCAACCACAACCGGCACCCCATAACCGATAACTCCGTAAACAACTGATCTTATAGTTTCCGCTTCATTGAACGCAGGTATAACTAGAGCTACCTTAGGTCTAGCCACTTAAAACCTTCTCCTTTCTTCAAATCCCGTGAGATACGCTTTCCGATGACGTCACTGAGATATCGAGGTAAAATTCCATCAGGGGGACATGGCCTCAGAACGTCTAAATCAGAACGAGTCAAAATAGTACCGGAGGCTAAATCTTTAGAACAACAAACTGCTCGCCTTTGTAGAACTACAGTTTCTTTTTCATTTTCCTCAACGCACTTAATACCATTACCCAGCGCATTTTCGAGCTCTCTAGTCCTCTCCACCATCTCTTGCCATGAATCACCATCCATAGAAAATTTATGATCAGGACCCCGTCTATTGTTATCATCTGTGAGATGCTTCTCTATCATTCTGGCCCCTAATGCCACCGCGCCTAGCACTGTAGAATGCCCCGGTGTATGGTCACTTAAACCTAAAACTAGAGTAGGGTACATTTCACGATAGGCTTTTAATACATTTAATTGAATATATTTAAAATTCTCTAAACTTGCCGTGTAGTTCGTATTACACTGCATCAAACATATTTTCGAGGTACTCTCCAGAACCACATTCATAGCAAAAACAACATCATCAAACGATGATGCTCCAGTTGCCATTATGGTAGGTTTACCCTTTGACGCAATTAACCGAATCATGTCAGGCCAAGTGATATCGCCCGACCCTATCTTGTGGGCTGGCACGAACGGATCGATATGGTCCAACAACGACTCAGAGTAGGGGCTTGTGAAAAATGCAATGCCAGCTTTTTCACAGGTCTCTTTTAGAACTTCGGTCCAACGTAGGTCAACACTTGCGTCTTTGTAGACGTCGAACACTGACTTTTCCCATTGAGATTGATGGGAAGAATCCGAATTCAACGACCGAAACCCAACATCGCTAACGATTGTACTGGCCGCAAAATGCTGGAATTTAGCGGCATCAGCTCCCCTTTCTGCGGCTAAATAAATAAGATCTTTGGCGCGCTCTATATCGCCATCATGGTTCGCTGCCACATCAGCTATAAAATAGGTAGGGTGATCACACCCTACCTCTTTATCAGCAATCCTTAATATTCGATCAGGCGTCTTCATAATAGTCTCCAATCAATAGATCAATTTCATTCTCTAAGGTAGGTAGTTTAATACCCATAATCTGCTCAAACTTAGTCACATCCATACGCATATCTTTGGGTCTATAGGTTTTCATGAAGTCAACATCATCAATCGAGACCACCTCCATATTATTGGATGGAATATTCAGCTTATCTGCAAATAATAATGCAAAGTCAGACTTACTTAAGCCCATACGGGATCCCAAATTAAATACGCCTTGGGGCTTTACTATTGCTACCAAAGATATCATGTCGGTCAAAGTTTTCATTGTAAGCGGGCTAAAGAAAACATCATTAAACAAAAAAATTCTTTCCTTATTTAAGATACTACTGTAAACCCAATCTGTAAAACTGACTCTACCTGGACACTTACTCTTTCCAATAAAATTGGTCCTCAAAACAGTACAGGGCACCCGCAAGGCCATAAGCTCAGCCATATATTTCGAGAAAGCGTAATAGTTACCTAACATTTCTTGGGACTCTGAATGTGGTCCATTCCCATCATAAACTTGATCAGTTGATATTTGGATTAAATGGCACTTTTTCTCCGAGGCCTCGATCCAATTCACAATATTTTCTAAAGACTTTACATTTATTAAATAAGCCTGCCTGGGATCAATCTCACAGAGATCGACATCTGTTAACGCTACTAAATTTATTACAAGATCAGGCTTTAAATCTTCAAAAGCATAGCTAAGTAACTCTCTATTTACAACATCACACTGGTAATCACTAACTGAAGACCTTCCCAATGTAATTACTGTATGAGTAGCTGACCTCAACTGCGGCACCAAGGCCGAACCCAATAAACCAGAGGCACCAACGACAATAATTTTCATAAAGTAACGCTTCCCTTAACCACGCATCAAGACAGCACTAAGCAGCTCTGCTCTTTTCCAATCATTTATATTATCAATATCGACAACCCGCCAATTTGGAATTACCATTCCCACCCCATCAGAATGCATTTTTTTATGTCCCAGCCAAGCATCAGTTGTACCCCAATAAAACTGTCCAGCATCATGAAATGTCCCCTCGAAGTCCTGTGTTCGAATCATCTCACCACTCGGATCAAGAAACTCCATTTGACCATTAGATAACTGGCGCATAGCTCTTTGAATTGGATGAGGATATTCAGTTACCGGGTAAACAAAATTCGCTTCAGTGCCGACAATCATTTCATAAGCCCTAGCCAAGTCACATTTTTCTAAAAATGGAGCACCAGGGTAGATGCAGCAAGCGTATTGTAGTGGCCAACCCATATTCAGACATTCTTGGACTGCATGAGCAATAACCGGCACAGTGGGCGTGATATCGTCAGAGAGACTATCAGGCCTCTGGAAAGGTGTCTCAGCGCCATATTGACGCGCTATCTCCCCTATCTCTTCGTCATCAGTTGTAACAACTATGCGATCAAACATACTCGATTTTTTTGCCGCGTCTATCGCCCAAGCTATCATAGGCTTCCCGCAGAATAATTTGATATTCTTTCGTGGTATTCGTCTGCTACCGCCTCTTGCCGGTATGATCGCTATATTCATAAAGACACTTCACTTGCTAGCTTTAATTCGTGATTCAATGAACCCATCCAAGTCGAAGTAAGAATCAGATCAGGAACTTTCGGTCCCTGCATCAAAAAATCTGAGCGCAGCACATCGATAACTGAATTTACATCAGCTTCAGAAATATTCTGTCGACCATAAGGAATCATCTTATAGCTTTCCCAGTTTATGGGCATTGCGCTTTATCCAATCTTGCAACGCAGCTACACTCATCCAACTAGTATTTGTACTACTGTCATAGCTAAAATCTTGATCTACTTTCATGCCACCCTTTATACGATTTATATCTTCTGACCAATTATTAATTACTGGAAGAATTTTATAATAATCATCATATTCAAATGTAGAGGCTGCATCTTCCAAACCAATCATTTGCTCATGTAACTTTTCACCTGGCCTTATACCAACAACCTTTTGCTCAGCACCTGGTGCTACAGCCTCAGCTAAATCGGTGATCACCATAGATGGAATTTTTTTGACATAGATTTCACCGCCGACCATATCTTCAAAAGCATGCCAGACAAGCTCTACACCCTCCTCAAGCGAAATCATAAATCGTGTCATCCTAGGATCTGTTATTGGAACAGTACCCGTATCTTTAATGCTGTTAAAAAATGGTATGACCGACCCCCTCGAACCCATAACATTTCCATACCTCACGACCGAGAATTTTGCCTTATGCTCACCTGAGTATGCGTTACCTGCTACAAAAAGTTTATCGGAAGCCAATTTAGTCGCGCCATAGAGATTTATAGGACTACTAGCCTTATCCGTGGAAAGAGCTACGCAACCCTTTACTTTAGTATCAATACATGCATCGATAACATTCATAGCTCCATTGATATTCGTTTTTACGCATTCAAAGGGATTATATTCAGCTGTGGGTACGATTTTGGTAGCTGCTGCGTGAACAACATAATCTACGCCATCTAAAGCTCGATAAAGTCGCTCTCGATCGCGAACATCGCCTATAAAAAATCTCACTCGATCATCACCTTTAAACAACTTTGCCATTTCCCATTGTTTCATCTCATCCCTAGAAAAAATTATAATTTTCTTAGGATTATATTTTTCAAGAGTCATCGGGACGAAAGTGTTCCCAAAAGAGCCTGTTCCCCCAGTTATTAGAATAACCTTGCCTGTCAGCATCTCATTAACCTTTAATTAGTATTTAAATGTGTGAAATAATCGATCGTTTTTTGAAGTCCTACATCTAGTGGCACCAATGGCGTCCAATCATTTAAGTGTACTTTTGCCTGTGCAATATCAGGTTTGCGCTGCATTGGATCATCCGAGGGCAAGGGAAACATTGCGATAGTAGACCTAGATCCTGTTTTCGCCAAAACCTTCTCAGCCAACTCAGCGATCGTAAACTCATTGGGATTTCCCAAATTAATTGGCCCTGTGATTTTTACAAGAGAATCGGACTGCTCAATATCCATAAAGCGCAGAAATCCTTCAATTAGATCATCGACATAACAAAAGCTGCGAGTTTGAAGTCCATCACCGTAAATTGTTAAATCTTCACCTTGCAATGCCTGAACTATAAAATTGCTCACGACCCTTCCATCTTTAGGATCCATGCGAGGGCCATAAGTATTAAAAATCCGAACAACTCTTATATCGACATTATACTGACGATGATAGTCAAAAAATAACGTCTCAGCGCAGCGCTTACCTTCATCATAGCAACTACGTATTCCAATAGGATTAACATGGCCCCAATAGGTTTCTACTTGGGGATGGACTAATGGATCACCATACACTTCACTGGTACTTGCTTGGAAAATTGGAATTTGAAGCGCTTTTGCCAATTCCAACATATTCATAGCACCCAGAACACAGGTCTTTAATGTTTGAATAGGATCAGATTGATAATGAACAGGGCTGGCAGGGCACGCTAAGTTATAAATTTGGTCAACAACGACATCTAACGGAATAGTAATGTCATGATTCAGGAATTCGAAGTTCTTATTAGAAAAATGATGCTTAACATTGTCCTCAGACCCCGTGTAAAGATTATCCACACAAATAACCTTGTCCCCACGCGCCAGCAACTTGTCTATCAAGTGGGAGCCTAAAAATCCAGCACCTCCAGTTACTAATATCTTTTTTGAATTATCAGGTGTAATGATGCTCTCCTGTTACTCTTTTAATTGTTATTGAAGACATCTCGACTGAAAACTTTATGTTTTATATCCTGCAAATTTTCTGAATCTCTATTAGTCACAATGATATCCGAAGTATCCTTGAATATACGTAAGCTATTGATAACTTTCATTTCATCGAAACTTGATTCATTTAGCTCTGGCTCATAGATTATAACGTCTATACCTGCTTCTCTAATCCTGCTCATTAGTCCTTGAATAGCTGAAGATCTAAAGTTATCGCTACCCTCTTTCATTACTAATCGGTAAAAACCAACCACCTTCGGATTTTTATTTATAATTTGCGCCGAAATAAAGTCTTTGCGAGTTGCATTTGAAGATACGATTGCCTGTATTAGGTTCTGAGGCACATTGCCATAGTTCGCAAGGAGCTGCTTAGTATCCTTAGGAAGGCAATAACCACCATAACCAAAGGATGGATTATTATACCCATCACCTATTCGCTCATCTAAACACGCTCCATTAATAATACTTTTAGTGTCTAGCTCATGAGCTAACGCATAGGAATCCATTTCGTTAAAAAATGCCACACGCATCGCAAGATAGGTATTGGCAAATAATTTAACCGCCTCCGCTTCAGTCGAGCGCATAAAGACGGTTTGTATATCCTCTTTCATCCCAGCATCTTCAAGTAGAGACGCAAAATGCCGCGATACCTTACATAAACCACCAACAACAATCCTTGAGGGATATAAATTATCCTCCAAAGCAGAGCCCTCACGAAGAAATTCAGGGGAAAAAATCACCCTCTCAGTATTATGATAATCTTGGAGAGACTTGGTATGGCCGACAGGAATAGTGGATTTTATGACGACTAGCGCTTCACTATTTCTTTTAAGCGCCGCAGATACAACCGAGTCAACTGATCGTGTGTCAAATTTATTAGTCAGTTCATCATAATCAGTGGGGGTGGCGACGACAATAAAGTCCGCATCGCCAAACGCCACCTCTTCATCAAGAGTCGCAGATAAATACAACGTTTGATCCGCTAAAAATTCCTCTATTTTGGCGTCTGCAATAGTAGATTTACGATTATTTATTTTATCTACACGCTCCGAATCTATATCAAGGACAGTGACAATGTTTAATCTAGCTAAAAGTACAGCAAGAGACATGCCCACATAGCCAGAACCCACAATAGTAATTTTTGTTTTTTTAATCACAATCTTCCAATTTTATTAGTCATAATATATTTTTTCCTCAACATGAAGAGGCATCATTTTAAGAGCTGGATAACGTATTTAGAAATTGCCAGAGAGCTAGTGATTCCCGGAGACTCAATCCCCATGATATTTATGATTTTATTTGTTCCGCGGACTAAATCATCCCTGATATAGAAATCACTAAACACCTTACCTTTCAAAACAATTTTCGGTCTTACGCCTGCGTAGTCAGCATGTAGATCTTCGGCTGTAATCCCCTCGATATATTGAGATATCGCATCAACAAACACGCTCTTTCTATCTTCGTTAACGTGGTAATCCTCATCATTGACAAATTCAACATCTGGTCCGAATCTCGCATTACCAGAAAGATCATAAGTCAGGTGAATACCTAACCCCCCAGTCTCTGGAATTGGATAGATTAAATTATCAAAATCAATTTTTTTAAATGTCTTAAAATAGTTACCTTTAACATACCTATTCTCTGGAACCCGACTTAAATCTATACCTTCAATATTTTTTGCTAAATTCACCGCACCTAAACCAGCGGCGTTAATGAAATATTTACACGTTAACTCATAACCATCCGAAAATATAACATCTGAAAACCCATCTTTAGCCCTCACCGACTTAACCTCAGTGTTGAAAACCACTAGAGCACCCAAGTCTTGAGAAAGAGTTATCAATCTGGACATAAATTCATGCGAATCGATTATTCCAGTTGACGGAGAGAAAATTGCCGAAAAGCAATTTTCTAGCTTTGTATTTTCTAATTGCTCACTATTTAAATAAATTAAGTCAGTGACTCCACAATTTTTACCATTCTCATAAATCTCACGCAAACGAACGTCATGAGTGTCAGTCTTTGCAACAATATATTTCCCTAAACGCTTATAAGGGACATGATGCAGATCACAGAAATCATATAAAAGGGACTTACCTTCAATACATAATTTAGATTTGAGAGAGTTTTTCTCATAATAAATGCCCGCATGAATGACCTCACTACTACGAGATGAAACACCCTGGCCAAACGATTTCTCTTTCTCAACTATAAGAGTACTCAATCCTTTAGATGCACAGTCATATGCCAGACAACTTCCAACAGCTCCAGCTCCAGCAATGATCACATCAAAATCAAACTGCATTGGATAATCTCTATACTAATTAAAATTGGCCACCTCAGACATTTGATAATAGCCTTTATCGAGCGTTAGATTCCGAACGTCTGCTTTATAGAATCAAACTCTATGGCATCAAGCCTAGGACCAAACTGCCCCACCACTCGAGCTGCTGATTCATTGGCAAGCTCCGCCGCCCACTTAAAGTCACGGCCCGCAGTCAGCGCATACAAAAAGGCGCCAGCAAACATATCCCCAGCGCCGTTCGTGTCAACCGCATCGGCCGGCACACCCGGCACACTGACCGTTTCTTGGCCATCAAAGACGATCGCACCAGCCGCACCGTCAGTCACGGCAAATGTTTTGGCGCTTTGCTTTAACGCCTCACACGCCTCATCCACAGTCTCGGATTGGGTGAAGGCCAGGGCCTCATCCTTGTTGCAAAAGACAAGGTCAACACCCTCACCGATCACAGCCCGAAGGTTGTCTGCGAAGATTTGGGCCACAAAGGGATCGGAAAGGCTCAGCGCCACCTTGACGCCAGACTCTTTGGCTTTGGTTACGACATCTTTGATTAGAGCCGCCCTGGCGTCGTCAGTGAGCAGGTAGCCCTCGATATAGAGCCACTCCGACTCAAGCAGGGCCGCCTCATCGATCTCTCTGCCGGTGAGCTGCTCGGATGCACCGAGGTAGGTGTTCATCGTCCTCTCGGCATCATCCGTGACCATGACAAGGCACTTCCCCGTAACGCCCGCCTCAGGCAAAGCCGCATGGAAGGCCACACCGGAGTCAGCAAGATCGCCAACAAAGTGCTCGCCGTCATCATCAGCGGCGACCTTGCCGCTAAAAAAAGTGTCTGCACCAAAGTTTGCGGCAGCGATGACCGTGTTGCAGGCCGAACCGCCAGACTTTTTCATTAGGTGGTGCTGGTCTGCGCTGAAGGCGTTGAGGAGTTCAGCCTGACGAGGCTCATCCACGAGGGTCATAACGCCCTTCTCGATTCCGTTGTTTTGCAGGAACTCATCCGATACAACGACTTCTGTATCGACCAGTGCCGCGCCGATGCCATAGATTTGATATTTTTTCATTTATTTTAAACTTTCTAGATATTAATTTTATTTCGATTTTTGATAACGGCACTTATCGCATATAAGCATCGCAGCCCAACTGTGTTACTTTTGGTGAAATATAAAGCGGCATTCACTGGTTATGTAGCAACATCATTCCAACTGACTTCTTGCACCTTATTTGTCTTAAAGAAAGGCTAACACTAGCTACCTAAAATTTGCGCGAGGACATAATCGCAAGCATCACTGTTAACGAATAACAGTTATCGCTATTTCCGTTGCCTTGTTAATGATTGATGCCGGAACCTTTTCAACAAAACTGACATTTCGACTTGCAACATCCAAGGATCGCAATTGGTACATTAATACCACACCATTGGTCGCTGTTCCCTGCAGTGGTATCTCCAGCGCCATACCACGGACAGTACTAGTAATGGGAGCAACTATCGAGAAGCCGGTATGGTCATTAAAGGACTGCCTTGATATCACTAGAGCAGGCCGTCTTTTGATTATTTCTTTGCCTGCGCTAGGGTCAAAATCTAATAGTACAATATCGCCTTTATCGGGCACGTATCTAGCCATTAGATTTCTCGACCAACAGGCTTGACATCTATCCAATCCTGATCTTCATCGAGAGCCTTAAAGCTCTCCTTTGGACTTTCCGCCAACAGATCCTTTAGTGTCATCGGCTCATCGATCAATGTCATTACCAACTTCCCTGCCTTGGCCTCAATATTGACTTTGTCTCCCAGTGCGATCCCGGCTGCATCTAGCATAGGCACTGGGATAATGGTTCCTGCAGAGTTTCCCCATTTACGAATATTAGTTTTCATTATGCCACCTTTTGGTTAAACATTGTTTATACTAGCAGTGCTGTATAGTTTATACAAGATTTAAACAATTCCGTTTGGATGGTGACAATAGCCTTTATCGCGCACAAGCATCACAGCCTAGGCCAGCTGTGTTACTTTTGATGCAAAATACAGCGGCAGAACTAAGGCCTTTGGATCATCTACAAATCCCGTAGAACCCACCAACTTAATGGTTTTTTGTGGCGAATAGCGGTCGACATAAACACTCAGTGATTTTGCTCGGGTACGCTTTCCACTTTTCACCTCAACCGGTATTAATGCATCGGTTGAGGATTTAAATAGGAACTCTATTTCGCTGCGAGCGTATTCCCGTAAATAGGTTGGCCCACCCTGTTGTGCTATCCACTCGTTTTGAACAAAATTTTCAGCAATATAGCCCTTGTAGCTAAAACCCTGTTCACGGTGTTATTTATAGCTCAACCTCGACAAATATCCGAGCACCTAATACCAAAGACGAACAGTTATATGCGCACAAAATAGTCTTTTAACTACACTTTTATGCGCATAAAAATGCGCGATTAAATTTGCCAGTTTACGATTATGTCACCACAGAAAGGCTTTGAGTGCTGCAGTAACTCTGTGGCTTTTTTTTGCATGGATTCACTCTGAGTCTTTATAGCCCAAGCTTACATTCGAGCTTTTAAAGCTTCAATCTGTAAACTTTTCGCCCGCCGCCCACCTCGCTAATTATGTAAAACATGAAATACAACTCCATTTTTACATAAAATAAACGAGGTACCGCTATTTGTTAGGCCCTGCCAATACCATTGGGTTCTAAAATTTGACCATGAATGGTGACAACCAGATCAGTGATTACCAGCACAAATCTCATTTGTCTTTTAGATAATCCAACACAGGCTGATTTATGTGCACTCTAGACTTCAGGCTTTCGGCAACCTCCTCAGTCTTTGCGATGCGGTTTATCTGGATCGCCTCACGACTGTCCGGATCAACCTCAACAGGAGTTGAGTGCCAAGTCCTCTGCGCCAATGCTTTAAAAAGACCAGAAAACTTAACTGTTGCCCTAGAGTGTGCCTCGGTTATTTTCTTACTCTTTATGTGTTTTCCTTTACTCATTAATTAGGGGTGCCACTAATAATGCTCACCGATCATCGCTGTAGAACATGCTATTGATTTGATCTTCTTCGCCCAAAAAATTATCCGGGACAGTGAACTGACCAACCAGAAGGCCTAGGGTTCTTTTTTTCTCAACCTGATGGGGCACTCTATCAGCCAAAGGAAGACTACTTTTTAACATAACCATCCTCGTACCATGGTAGGCCATATTGACGAACTTGGAGAGCTTTGCCGTCACTTTAGACATGTTGATTTTCATAAGACCTGCCTGACTATAATTTAGGCCACTTACATTTATCTAGGGCAGATAGAGAATAATTTTTTAAACTAAATTGCATCGTAGCGATAAAAGCCATTATCGCCCACCACTCTGAGCCCCGCCCTCAACCTCGGACTTAAGCTCCTCAATCTCCCTCTCAAGCCTTTTGTACTCATTCTGCTTGCGCACCAAAAATCGCACGGTAATCGCCGCCTTTTCTGCGATTCCCTTGGGAGTCAAAAGATAGGCATAGCCCCACTTATTGTTTGAGCGCTGAAAGTTATCCAGCTTGACCAGGCCAATATCCACAAGAGACTTAATCAGGTAATGGGTTTTGCCCAGGCTCACGCCTAGCTCCGCTGCCAACTCGCGCTGAGTTAGCTCGGGATGGGCCTCAAGTATCTTGAGTGCTTTGAGGGTATTTTCTTCATCAGTCATAGAGAATTTTATCTCTGGCAGGCTACCGCAGGTCCCTCGAGCAGAGAGACCGTATCCAATAACCATAAACCAACATTGCAGTTAGTTCAACCCTTGAACATGCTATGCATTTTGCCATAGCTGCAGGGCATTAGGAAGCGAAGTTAAGGGCTGTAAGCATCAAAGATAAAACGGAGTCACTCAAAATCAGTCCTGCCTGCGCCTTAAGACTGAGATAACAGTAAAATAGACTGCTGTCTCAAAAAAGAACACATAAAACCAAGCGTTACTTTCAATAGCCAGGCCATCGAAAAGATAAATAAGTAAACAAACACCAGCCGTAGAACCGCTAATCGTAAGCCCAGTAAGAGAATTGGGTAGAACCCTGGATTTAAAAAACTGGGAATAATAGCGATGCAATCTATTATGAAGATGACCATTATCAGCCGAGAAAGGCGACACGCCCTCCCGAGCCCGGCGAACAATACTATAAACAAAGTCAACGCATGGATAGGCCAGCATCGACGCCATAAAGCCGGCAGAAAAATCGCCTTGAGCAACCCCCAGCAAACCATGGCATGCGATAATCGAACCCAAGCCATAGCTGCCCATATCGCCGAGGAAATACCATCCGGAAACAACATTAAAAATCAAGAACAGCACACAAACAAACATCAGCAAGCCCTCAGCGGGGCGGCCATACTCAAAAAATAGCACTGTAAAAGTCGCTGCGGCAATGCCTGGAATAAGCCCATTGGCTCCATCAGCCATATTAAAGGCATTAATAAAACCCACGCAAAACACTGTGGCCAAGACCCAGGCTAGAACAGGAATCTTAAGTAAGGCATCTATACCAAAGATACCAATATCTCTGGGCAAAAGCTGTGGCGCAACCCATAACAGCCACCCAAAAACGGCAAACTTGAGACCTAACCGCAGCAGTGGCGTCAGAAAATCCGCCTGCATATCCTCAATCAGCCCCAGCAATGCGCAAAGTCCAACCGCTATCCACAGATACAGAAATACCGACTCTCTCGCCACACCCGGCGTGTAGGGCGACCCTATAGCCAGCCCTAGTATATAAATCACAAACACCAGAGCAATGGCCAGCCCGCCCAAGCGGGATGAGTCGGTGGAGCTTATTCCGTGAGAGGCCTCTGAATCTCTGCCAACAGCCACATAGGACAAGGTAAACATCAGTAAAATAACGCCCATGCCGGTAACCCCAAAAGCCACAGCTGACAGGAGGAGCATAATAAATAGCTTCACACCGACCTTGGGTAGGCCTTTAAGAGAGAGGCAGCCGCTTGAGGGATTATTCTGATTCATAGAGGGAGGCTGCACTTTGCTGAAAATCAACCATCTGTAACTTAACTAGGCGGCCGGCTATTGGGAACATCAATATCAGAAGAAGGCTTGTCTGAATCCACAATCAGTGTCTCCTGACCACGCTCAATAAGAGCGCTTGCAAGTCTGGAGCCTCCCACACCCAGAGTAAGCAGCCTTTGATATGACCAGACATCATTGATCACCGTCCCATCATGGCCGGCCACAACCGCCTGCCTTGTCAATGCAGAAAGCTGGGTGACACCAGTCAAAATCATCATGCTGGCCAAAAAAAGCAAAACAAATCGACTCAATTTAGGTCCCCACAACATATTGGCTAACTCGCTTGTCTAGCAAGCCCAAGAGCCAGTATATGGAAAGTTGCATAGCTGCGATCAGCAAGAAAACATAGCCCCAACGACCGTCGGTCACCGATAGAAGATTAAAGTAATACCCAGCAAAGGCTACACCAGAGGTCATTAGCGCAATCACCAAGCCTGTGCCTGAGTTAGCCACAACTGGCGATGTCACCCGAAGCTTTACAAAATGGTGCAAGCGATTATGGAAGTGATCGTTATCCGGCAAAAAAGCCGATTGACCACTGATGCTGCGCCGGATCAGGCTGACCAGCAGCTCAAGACAGGGGTAAGCAAATAAAACCGCCAGGAATGCTGGTGATACCAATCCCTTATTGACCAGGCTAAATGAGCCTATCACCATCAGCGAGCCCAGTGAGTATGCACCGCCGTCCCCTAAAAACAGCCGGCCAGACACCACATTAAAAATTAAAAAGACGCCCGTCACATAGCTAACAATCCCCCAGCCCCAGCCATCTGCTCCCGCAATACTGGCAAAAAGGGCGAATGCAATAAAAGCCACTCCCGACATAAGCCCATTGGCACCGTCTGCCATATTGACTGCATTAATAAACCCAACACAGACAATAACCGCAAGCACCACGCCAATAATAGGCAGAGCCATAATACTAGACAGAATAGGGAACCCTAATTTAACCGGTATTAGCCAGGGCCAAGCGACAAAAAGAACAACGAAGATGGATGCTAGGCAAACCAGCCGGAACCTTGGAGATAACAGGTTGTTTTTAAAATCTTCAACCAGGCCTAAAATGCCACAGAGAATCATAGCTCCCCAGCTCCAGAGATATGGGCCAGGCTGCAGAGCGCTTAACTGAAAAAATTGTGATGTAAAAAGACCAATAAGAGTTGCCACTGCTATAACGGCGCCACCCAAACGGGACGAGTTTTCATGCCCAATACCATGCTTGCTGACAGAATCCTGAGCATAGCGGCCGCGGGTTATCCATTCCATACAAACCAGGACCGCTAAACCCATTACGCCGAACAGATACACTGTGGCTAATGTCAGAATTAACAGTCTTCTTAGTTCCGTTTCCCTTAAGACCAAATTTGCCAAGACTTACCTCATCCAAATAAGCCTCTGGTATCTGAAGCTTTGATACCTGAGCTATCACATTAAATTAGCTTACTTCTTGTCAGAACCATTAAAGGCATAGTGTCTAACCAAAACTATCAGCGTCGCCAGCATACCGCCCAGCAAAGTACCCAGAATACAGATCAGAGCTCTTTTAGGCTGAGATTTCTCCTCGGGCACCATAGCCGGACTAACAGTAACAAAGGCATACTCCGGACTTGCCTCAGCCAGCATTTTACTTTTTATCTGCTCTTCGATAATGGTGTAGAACACTTCTCTCATTTCAGCAATAGAGGTCTTCTGAATCTGGGCTTCAAGATACTGAATATTAATATTCACCTTCTCTAGCTTGCGGCTTTGCATATGTTGATTGATGCCAATAACAAGCCTATCAACCCATTCCTTTGCCAGTTCGGGTGAGAAATACTCCACCGAAATAGAAACCATCCCAGTTTTTTTATCTTCAGATACCGAAAACATTCCTGAGAATTTTTTAAACAACTCCCAGCCAGAGGGTTCAGCTGTCTTGCCTGCAGGCGCATCTCGCACCCATAGCAATGAATCAACATCATAAATATCGGAATTAATCTCAAGCTGATTGCTGCCCATATCCCAGCCCTCGGCAGCAAAAACCTCAACGGCTAGATTATTCTCACTAATAAACTCTTCAATAAAGCCTCTGGAGCGCATAATCTCTTGAGCTACCTGAGCTTCGCTGCTTTCCCCACCTCCTATACTGACGCCTGCGAGAGAGGCTAGGCCGCCGAGCTGCCCCAGCGCCCCAGACAAACCTCCTCCGCTGCCCTCTGCTGGAGAAACCAGTGCGGTAGCTCGATACTGATTGGGAATAGAAAGAGCATAGAACACAGATACCAAAGCAAAGATTGCAGTAATACCAATAATTAGCTTTTTGCCATTCCAAAGCACCGAAAAAAGCTCTCTAAGATCAATTTCGTCATCATAATGCTCTGCTATGTTTTGTTCGTTTTGCACAACCATTTCCTTTTCTAGTTTACTGCTCTTCAGTCCCTGAGTAAGCCATGAGCTTACCGCCCATTAAGGATTAAGTGAATTTATTGCCGCCGCACCCAATGACAGCTGATAGATAATTTGGCTTACTTCGGTTACTAGAGATATGCCACTTAGCTTTTTATCGTCCGTATCCAGGGGCACAACAATGGTGTCACCAGGCTCAACAACCGCATTCTTGCTGCCAAATCGAAATAAAGCTCTTTTTGGCATAATCACCTGCCCGCTAGCTTTAACCAGGTAAACACCCTTTTTGTCAGCAGACTTAAGCACACCGCCACTAAGATCTATATAGTCCTGAACCGCTAAGCCACGACTGTACAGATATGAGGTTGGCTGCTGCACTTCGCCCACAATCGACACCTCCTGACGGTAGCCAGGAATTATTAACGCGTCACCATCTTCCAACACCAGGTCATCGGCAATGCCGTCAATCATATTTTGTAAAGGTATCACTAGTCGTCCAACTGCTTCCGCTGCACCCAACTCATCAAGAGCTTCTTGGCGCAGCCTGTCGGCCTCAGGGTCCAATTTAATATCCCCATTAGCGGTCTTTAACTGTTCCGCTTTCATTACTTCTGTTAGTTTCTCTTCAAGACGTTGCAGTTCTTGCTGCTCTCTGGTTTTTAGCGCCTCTCTGGTAAAAACAGCACCTGCGCTGTAAGCCAGCTCAGTAAAACCGCCTGCGCGGTTAATGACCGACGTCAGCGTCTCACCGCGAGCAAAGGGATAATCACCTGGGAACTTCACTTCACCTTTCAGACTGACTATGGACTGATCTCGATACTCAGGAACTGTTTTAAACAGTGCATTATCCAGAGGCCTTAGCTTAAAATTTGCCCCGGCGTTTTCACCTAAGACTACTGAAATTGAGACAGTTGACGCCCGCTCTGGGTCGGTAAAATCAGTTCTCGACACCTCTGAAGAGTACTTATAAGCACCTTCAGTCAACCCTCCAGCAACAGAAATTAAGTCAGCCATTGTCATACCATCAACTAGCGGATAATCTCCAGGAAACCTGACTTCACCCCTCGCAGCTACTACTTTCGCAGAACCGCCCAGCCGCGCTTGACGCTCTAGTTTTGTGATCACGGGGGCAAGTATTGCTTCTCTAGCCTGAAAGGCGGAGAAGACAAGCAATTTATCGCGGGATAGTAGCTGTTTATTGGCAGCACTATCTGAATCACTAAGCAGTGCTCTGATATCAAGCTTATGCACTTCTATCCCAAAACCACCAGAGATTTCTCTTACGATTAGGCCAAAATCAAGGTCTACATCAGGCGGAAACTGATCAACTGAACCGATTAGATCAGACGCGCGCATCCCCGAACGCCAGGCAAAGTCACCAGGATGGTTCACATAGCCTTCAAGAGAAACAATATCTCTTTTCTGGTCAGTGATGGCATCAATCCGCAGAAAGTCCCCAGCCATCAGTGCAACCGCCCGATCTGAGGGCTTGGATAAATCCAAATCAACAACGGTCATAAAACCATTGCCATTAATACGCTCAATTTTAGCTGATTGCCCAAAGGCCTTTGAGCTCAATCCACCGGCAAGTTTCAATAAATCCTGGACATTTTCTTTTCCCTTAAGCTCATAAATTGCAGGCCTTAATACCTCGCCATCAATCGACACTAGGTCTCCAACAGGAGGAATAAAGATAACATCGGATGACTGCAGGCGCACATCACCTCTTGTATCGCCAGATAGCAGTAACTCATATACATCCAATGTCGAAACAACCTTGCCTGCACGCTTAAGCTGGATATTGCGCAGCGAAGCAATATCACTGACTCCGCCGCTACTCATAAGTGCATGGGTAATGGTTGCAAGAGACGACACCATATAGGCGCCAGGTGTATACGCCTCACCCAGCACAAATACCTGGATAGAACGCAGCGCACCCATACTGATATTTATCTGGGTACCGATAATCTTTGATGCAACCAATGATCGAAGCAGTTCTTTGGCTTCGCCGAAGGTCAAACCCGCAAGCACAACTGGACCCAGTTCAGGAAAATCCACCTGCCCATCGCGATTAATCTCTACACTAAAGGATTGATTTAGCTTGCCGTAGAAAAAAATCTCTAGCCCATCGCCTGGACCTAACAGATAGTCAGAAGAGACAGAAATATTTGCTAAAGACGCAAACGTATTGGGAACATTGGCAAATAAGTCATAACCAAAGGGCTTTAGCCCTTCAGCCTCCAACTCACGGGGGTCGATCTCGCCCATCTCGCCCATCTCGCCCATCTCGCCCATCTCGCCCATCTCGCCCATCTCGCGGTCATATTGTTCATAACGCGAGGAAGCAGTTCGTCGAGGCTTGGCGGGAGCAATCTCTTCGCGATCTTTATCGTCCAGGGAAGACTCTTTATCAAGGCTTCGGCATAGCTGATCAATATCATAACCGGCAGCCTGAGCCATAGCCCGATTATCAGCACTTAAATCATTACAAATAGCCTTGGCTTCAGTTAGATCTTGAGCGAAGCCGATGCTGGAAAAGCCGATAGTGGCAAACACAGCGATTGGCCAAAGCAGACCTTTTATTCTTAAATGCATAAATCAATCTCAAATTAATAGGTTATTTTTTACGTAATGTTAAGTACTGATTACTGCCATCAATATTTTGCATAATCAGGCTAATTTGACCCTTATCACCCACTTGAATCATATTGGTATATTGGCTTTGGCCCCAACAAAATTCGCTGAAACGAATCATGCCAGATTGTTGCTCAGACTGCCATGCATCGCACTGGTGCTGAGCAACAAATCTATTGCCATACATATAGCGCCGAGCATCACCATCATCGGCTATTCCCAGCCTTAAGCGGTGACCCAATCCAGATACCTCTCGCACCGTCCAACCATCAAATAAAATAACATCACCAAACTGGTTTGAAAAAAGCGTTCCATTATCAACAGCCAAAGGGTAGACCAGGGCATTATAGTCCCCAAACTCAACGACCCAACTATTAGTATCAAATGGAACCTCGGCTTGGTCAAATAACCCCATTACCGCATTTAGCTGGCTAGACTGAATGGAGCAACCTGCCAAGGTAAAGGACCACAGTAAAATCAAACAGCAAGGCTTAAAATTTATCATGGCACCGCTCTGTCTTTATGCTCTTGCAGAGCATCATACCCAACACCCCGCAACGCCCACCAGATATTACCACTGAAATCCTCAAGTCGGGCGCCTCCATCTCTCTGAATCGGCCTTACCCTGATACTGTAATTATCACGGCCGCCGCCACCAAGAACGCCATCCAGGGGAATTTTAAGGAATATCCCTTTATCAAAGCTGCCCTCGCCAAAATCATCAAAGGGCACATCAGTTATGGTTGCCCATAGCCCCACCATCCAGCCATTGGCGAAGGTACGTCTAGCCTCCAATGTGGCCCCCACATCTTTTGCAAGGTAACGGCCCGCATGCAGGGCAAAGTCCATATTGTAAAATGGCGACGCCCAATAGGCACTGGCAAATGCTGTGGTTGTTTTATAATCCAGAAGATCAAGATTGCGCTGGTAGCCCCGCTGCTGCACCCAACTGCCACTTAACCCAAAAGCCAGTCGCGACTTATGAGGCTGATACAGCATCTCGCCACCGGCGCCGCTATACATTTGCTCCAATACTCCACCAAAAACCCGATAATGCAGCTGCGGGATCAATGTTCCTCTCTTATCCAGGTAAAGAGACTCGAGACCTGTTGCGCCTTGCTGCAAGTATTTCACGATATCAGAGCGCACATGGGGAAGTATGGAATCCGATTCCCGAGTACTCTGGTCAAAAGTATTGACGATATCAATTCCATACTCGCCCCGCAGGGACCAATTTTTCGGCAATGCAGCACTAATACCTAGCTTGCCGAAGAGTTGGTAACGAGCAGGGTCATCGGGATCAAATAGCTGCAGGCGATTGGATAAACCAATATCAATAAACAGTTTATTCTGACTGAAGCTGGTGCGATGCTGGGGTGGTTGCGGAGGGTTAGCCCTAAGGAGATCAAAATCTCTCTGTTGATACTGAAAGCGGCTCACTGTTTGACGCGAAGGCCTATAGGCTGGGGCAGTAAATACTTGATGCCCCTCCTCCTCAAGCACAAAGCGCATCGATCTTACCTCTGATGGCAGGTGCAAGTCAGCAAGGGTGGTCATTCGGGCAATAGCATCAGCCCATATTGGGTATTCTTTATTTCCCATGACCAGCGTTGCCATTTGGGTATCTGGGTCTATGGTTGCCTCAACAAGAACCAAGCCCGAGCGCTCAACATCATAGAGCAACATATCGTACCAACTGGCCTTACTAAGCATAGGAGGGAGATCCTCAGGTGCAAAGTCTGCACTGGATTTTATCGTCCTAATTGGCCGGCGAGCAGGGGCAGATTTTGTATCTAGAGCAGCTGCAATGCTAAATCCCCATTCCTGTCCATGCTGGTGAGATAGGGACAGCTTAACACCCGGCAGAGCCTCCCAGGTTACTGCGGCACTCCAGGGGCTTTTGATCCCGAAGTCATTGGCCCTTTGCCTTTCCCAATTATACTGGTCCGGGTTATATTCCAGCTGAACATTTACAGGTAAATGATCCAGCTGATAACTAACACCACCAAATAGGCCTACTTTACTGCCGCTAAAAAATGCTCCGGAGGATAACTCGCCGCCCTTACCGACATCAGTGTCCCTAACCCTAAAAGAGTCAGAGATTGAGGTAAGTGGATTAGAAAATAGTCCATCTCCTGCCAAACGCCCCCAACCCAACCCCAAAGTCATATCAAAATTGCCAATTTGCTTTGAGGCCACGAGATATTCTGAGCCAAATACGCCGGTGCCAACTAGGTCTCGTATACCTACAGCTACCTGGGGCGCATAATCCTGCTCCCGCAAAAGCAAAAACTTTGCCTCATAGTTTCGATCGTAATAGAAAAAATCATTAAACCCAGTATAGCGAAAGGTTCCTTCTAATCTTGGAAATATCTGGTAGGAAACTGAATAGGCGTTAGTACTGGACTGAATTGCTGCGGTTGCTGTAAGCACACCATCGGAAGCCATTCTGGCCGTTGGAATATCAATTAAACCTGTAGTGCCGTAGTCGGAAGCTTGCAAACCTGAGCAAAACAGGAGCGAAACACATATCACCAATGCCTTTGGTTTGCTTGTAATCACTTTCGTTTACTCAATATTCCCAAAAAAGAAGGGGCAACCTCAGTTACCCCTTCCAATTAACACTCAGGTTCATTCTGGAACTTAGGTAGAGGTGGTTCCAGAAGTCGAGGTAGTACCTGTAGTACCTGTAGTACCTGTAGTACCTGTAGTACCTGTAGTACCTGTAGTACCTGTAGTACCTGTAGTACCTGTAGTACCTGTAGTACCTGTAGTCGGAGTCGGAGTCGGTGTCGGTGTCGGTGTCGGTGTCGGTGTCGGTGTCGGCGTCGGTGTCGGCGTCGGAGTCGGAGTCGGAGTCGGAGTCGGAGTCGGAGTCGGAGTCGGAGTCGGCGTCGGAGTCGGCGTCGGAGAACCATTATCTACCGCGTCAGCTATCACAGCTGCACCTACCACACCGACGGCTATTGCTGTTGCGATAGACACGCCCGCTATTGTTCCAGCTGCTACGGCTCCTGCCGCTGCTGCACCCGCGCCTGCCGCGCCCGCCGCGCCTGCTCCTGCACCTGCTCCTGCACCTGCTCCTGCGGAACCTGATGCTGCTGAGCCCGAAGCTGTTGAGCCTGAAGATGCTGTAGCACTTGAGCTGCTAGCTGAACCAGACTCAGCGGCCGCTGTCTCGCCTTGGCCTAATACCGGTTGCGATACTGTCATAGCTAGTGCGACCGCAATAGCGATATCTTTTTTCTTGAACATAGTTTGGTTCTCTCCATGACGCTGAAACAGCGAATTAATCAATAATGCATAATATTATGACAATGATACTGCTGCAAACCTTCTGTTGCAACACTAATCACAAGGTTCTTGCTTTCTTAAAACTCGTTTATATCCTTTCTTTGCCTCATTATGCAACAGATTTCTAAGGCACTTCCAATGTAGACTGTAATCAATCCGCAAGAAATCAACGCAATATAGCCAACCACTATATTGGCATAAGCAAAAGTCGCCACTAAACTGACGTTACTTTAGATCGACCGTCGATAATCGCACTAAATTATTACAAATAGATTAAATGTGAGCTGCATATGAAAAACGAATTTAATGCTGATTGGCAGAATTGGATCAAAACCAATGTAGACAACGGCCAGGATAAAAATGGTATTTTCAAAATTCTACTCGACGAAGGCTACAGCTATCAGGCAATTCAGCAACAGATGCAATTTGAGCCTACAATACCAGTCGAACAGCTGGTTAACCCGTTTGCTGCAGCACAAGCTAAGCAAAACCAGGTGGTTACCGACAATTATGGGCAGCCCATTGCCTCTGATAGTCTTTTTATACCCAATGGCAAGCCATTTAACTCAGACTCAATTCAGCTTTACACCGTTGAAAACTTTCTAAATAACCACGAATGCAAGCATATTATCGCCGCCATAGAGTCCCAACTCAGGCCCTCTGAGCTCAGTAGCTTTGAGCCTGATAGTGCATTTCGTACCAGTAGAACCTGCGATTTAGGCACAATAGAGGATGCGTTGATCGAAGAGGTAGATCAAAGAATTTGCAGGCTCCTTGGTATAGATGAATCCTATTCCGAAGGCATTCAAGGGCAGCATTACTCTTTAGGGCAGGAGTTTAAACCCCATACTGACTATTTCGAAGAACACGAGATCGCTGAGCATGGCGCTGAGATGGGACAGCGCACCTTTACCGTTATGATTTATCTGAATACCGTTGAACAGGGAGGTATAACCAGCTTTACCAAGATTGGCCATGATTTTAAGCCTGTGCAGGGCCTCGCAGTTATTTGGTCCAGTTTAAATCCAGATGGGTCACCCAACCCCAATACCATGCATCATGCTCAGCCTGTGCTTAAAGGGTATAAAGCAATTATTACCAAGTGGTTTCGCAGCAATAGTCGCCTCCCGGAGCAACCTCCTATGTTTGTTAGACAGGCTAATGATTTTATTCCCAACTACACTGCTATAGGGTTCAGTAAAGCCCAGCTGCCCAGTGGTATGTTAGAGAAAATCCAAGATTTCTATTCAGGTCACCAGGAGTCGCAAGAAATAGAGATAGTGCCTGGTGACTTTATTACCAACTCAGACCATAAAAAAACAAAATCCAGCTCTCTGATTGATTTAAGCGCTGACTTGCGAGCAGAAATTCACGATGCACTCAAACTGCTTATGGAGCAATGGTGCGGCAAAGAACTGCTACCTACCTATGTCTATGGTATTCGCGTTTATCATCGGGGTGCGGTGCTTAAGTGTCACCAGGACCGGCTGGAGACCCATATCATTAGCGCAATTATTAATATTGATCAACAGGTAGATCAAGACTGGCCCCTGGTCATTGACGATAATTACTATCGTCGCCACCAGGTTTTGCTTAAGCCTGGAGAGATTATCTTCTATGAAGGCGGCAGACTGACCCATGGGCGCCCCTACCCGCTAAAAGGCGACTCCTTTGCCAATATATTCTGCCACTTCAAGCCAGCAGACTATGTACCCAGGCGACTATCCCGATAGAGAACAGGTCGCCTCAGGAAGTTCATAACGCACGATAGCTACCAGCGACTGGAAATAGGGTGCTGTATAGAACTGCCCGGACATTTACGACTCCTTGTCATTAACCCCATCATCCGTCGACGGGGTGCGCTGTAATACTTTCGGTAAAGTTTAGGCTATACTTTAGCACCTAAAACCAGCTCTGTGGTTTTATCTGCGGCTTTAACTGAGTGTATTTTTGCTTTTGTCTGAGTCGCTATGCTGCTGGCGCAGAGTCTAACTTCTGGAGGCTGGCAAATGACAGCACCGCCTTAACCTTTTGATTGAGTAGATTGATCAACACAATGGCTCGACTATCTCCATCGGGCTGAGAAAAAACCGCATTGAGACCCCGGAACGGGCCCTCGAGAATCTCCAAACTATCACCAGTCTGAAGTGCACCTGCTATTTCAGCCATTTTGCTTTGCTCTGCCTCCCGCTGTCTCAAGCTCTCTATCAACTCCAGGGGCACTAGCACAGGGGCGCCGGCGCAGGATACAAAATTGCTCACTCCTCTGGTGGAACGCACCGAGGTCGCTGAAACAGATTGCTGATCGAAGCTAACAAACAGATAGCCCGGAAACAGAGCCTCATCAACCACAACACGCCGGCCACGCAATATTTTCTCAATATTGATGCGTGGACAGAAAGAATGAATCCCCTGCCTTGCCAAATTTTCAACAGCGCGACCTTCCTGCCGCGATTTGGTCTGAAGTAAAAACCATCTATCCATAAGTTCGAATCCTTTAAAATTAAGGGGCGTCTGGCGCAGCGCGAAATTATACAGATTCCACCAATGAAAGCAGCTCTGACTGACGCTCAGCCAACAACTTTTTGTCGCCCCTGGTTTCCAAATTTAATCTCACTACTGGCTCTGTATTGCTCATGCGAAGGTTAAACCGCCAATCGGCGAATTCCATAGAAATACCGTCAGTAGTATCTATCAGTATAGACTCAGACTCATAATGTTGGCGCACTCTTTCAATAGCAGCGCCGGGATCGGCGATCTTGCGATTGATCTCCCCCGGAGACGGATAGGCTTCAACCATAGCCTCAACCAACTGCGATAGAGGCTTGCCACTGCTGCTGACCAGCTCCATCACAAGCAGCCAGGGAATCATGCCGCTATCGCAGTAGAAGAAATCCCTAAAGTAATGGTGAGCACTCATTTCACCCCCATAGACAGCATCTTCTGAACGCATTCGCTCCTTGATAAAGGCATGGCCTGTTTTAGACTGAATGGGCTCGCCTCCACCCTGTTTCACCACATCCACCGTATTCCAGGTTAGGCGCGGATCATGGACTATCTTAGCACCGGGGTTCTTGAGTAAAAATGCCTCTGCCAACAGGCCGACAATATAGTAGCCCTCAATAAAGTTGCCCAGCTCATCGACCAGAAAACAGCGATCAAAATCGCCATCCCAGGCTATTCCCATATCAGCGCCATGCTCCAGCACGGCATCAATGGTCGGCTGGCGATTCTCGTGGAGAATTGGATTGGGAATACCATTGGGGAAGGTGCCATCGGGTTCATTGTTGATGGCAATAATTTCAATGGGCAAATTTAAGCTCTGAAACCGCCCCATAAGCGCATCTACCACATGGCCAGCCGCTCCATTGCCCGCATTCATTACCAATTTAATCGGCGAAATATTGGCCAAATCGATATAGCCAAACAGATGATCCAGATAGCCATCAAGAATTGACTGCTTGGTATAGCCGCCGCGATTCTCTTGGTCTACAGGAGCAAAATCATTGGCCTCAGCCAGTTTTTGTATATCCAAAAGCCCGGTATCCGAACTAATAGGCCTGGAGCCCTCACGGATGGGCTTCATACCGTTATAGTCTATGGGATTGTGGCTGGCTGTTACCTCAATACCGCCATCGGCATTCAGGTACGAAGTAGCAAAATACACTTCCTCGGTGCCCACCATACCTATATCAATCACATCTGCACCTGCATCCCTTATTCCCTCACTAAGGGCCATCTTAAGTGCCTCGCTGGTCAGGCGAATATCACCACCCAGCACCACATTTTGAGGCTGCAAAAACTCCGCGTAGGCACGGCCAATGCGGTAGGCAATATCTTCATCAAGCTCAGTCCCCAGTTGTCCGCGGATATCATAGGCTTTAAAACAGGTGAGTTTGGTCATTGATGCAACAGCTCCTTATGGGTCGCTTGTACTATTTGTAATTGCATATTGTCTCATAATTGGTGGCGGTAAATTTCACCAATTTGAGCCTAAAATTGAGTTCAGGGCAGTGTATTAAACAATTATGACAGCGGCATTAGCCTCAGTCGGCCAGTTTAAAACTGCCACACCAGAGGCACAGTACTGACAACGGTGATACCCACCAAAACACTCAGCAACAGCCCCACCTTAAAGAAGTCACCAAAGCGATAACCCCCAGGCCCCTGCACCATCAGATTGGTCTGATAGCCAACGGGCGTCAGAAAACTCGCAGAGGCACCAAACATAATGGTCATCACAAAGGGCAGCAGGCTGACATCAAGCTGGGTACTTAACACCTGAGCCAGAGGGAACATCAGTACGGCCGCAGCATTATTGGTAATCAGCTCGGTGGCCAATACAGTGGCCAGATAGAGCAATACTAGACTAATAAACGGATTCTCGCCCGCCATGGATATTATTCCCAGAGCGGCAATATCTGCCAATCCGGTCTTCTGGATAGCCAGCCCCAGGGAAAGAGAGGCCCCAATCGCCATCAACACTCGCATATCAATACTGCGCTGGGCAAACTCCAGCGAGATACAGCGGCTAAAGGCCAGAGCAGCGACCAGCAGCAGAGAGGCCACAACCAGAGGCATCACTCCGGTTACCACCGTCAGGATAAATAGGCCCAACAGAGCCAGTGCCGTAGGCGCCTTATCAAAGTTGGGAATAGTCACATCGTCCAGGCGGCTCAATAGCAAGAAGTCACGACTGTAGCGATGGCGCTGAACAAAGCCCCGCGCCGCCTCTAACAACAGCGTATCACCGGCGCGCAGCACAATGCTGCCCACTTTTTGATTGATTCTCTGGCCATTGCGCGACACCGACAAAATTGCGGCGCCAAACTGGGTACGAAAACCAGACGCTTTAATCGATTTGCCCACCATATTGGATACAGGTGCTACCACGGCTTCGAACAGTGCTCTTGAACTATAGGGGGCATCCAGCTTAAATACTTCGCCCTCTGCGGAGGCAAGCCCAGGAAACTGGCGCAACTCAGTCACTGCCTCAGGCTGACCCACAAAGATCAGCACATCGTTATCACTGAGAATCTCCTCGGGCCCAACCGCCGGGATAATATGTCCGTCAGACTGAATTTCAGACAGAAAACTGTGCTGTAAATGGCGCAGTCCCGCATCGGCAATACTCACGCCAGACAGAGCCCCACCGGGCACAACTCGCATGCCCACTGCGTACTCCCTGGCCTCAGCACCAGACTCGGCCACCCCCATTCGCGAGGGCAACAAACGATGGCCTATCAACACAAAATAAACTACCCCAATAAAAATAAGCGGCACACCGATCAGCGCAGGACTAAACAGATGCAAACTATCAGCCTCGGCCGTCCCCTGCAGCATGCCCACCACCAGAATATTGGTGCTGGTACCAATCAGAGTGCAGGTGCCGCCAAGAATCGAGGCATAGCTTAGGGGGATTAAGAACTTGGAAGCTGACACCTTATGGCGCTTGGCCCAGTCCTGGAGCAGAGGAATAAAAATCGCCACCACGGGGGTGTTGCTAATAATTGAACTGATAAATGCTACGGGCAGCATAACCCGCGGCAGCGCTTTGCCGGGCTTGGCACTGCGGCCCAGCCACTTCATAATCATCCAGTGCAGCGCGCCGCTCTCCTTAAGCGCCGCAGAGACTATATAAAAGCAGGCAATAATATAGATGGCCGGATTGGAGAACCCCTGCAAGGCCTCCTCGGGCAACAGCACCCCAAATAACATCAGCGCCGTCATCGCCGCCGCCAAGGCAAAGTCGACCGCTAGCCGACCACTGAGAGCCGTAGCCAGAAAAGCCGCCAAAATTCCCAGGGTGATAGTTGCATCTAAGCTCATAGAGATATCACTGTTTACAGTTATTTGGATATTTGCAGGCCCATAAAAAAACCGGATGCACAGGCAACCGGTTTTTCAGCGCTGTTAACTTCAAGTTTATATTATTCGAGCACAATTACACGCTGATTTTTGCGCAGAGTGGCAGCGCCCACGCCCTTTACCTCAGTCAATTCATCAATGGTTTTAAAGGGCCCATTGTCTTTGCGGTAGGCCACAATAGCGGTGGCAGTCTTCAGGCCCACCCCCTTCATTGCAGCAGCAATTCGCGCCGCCGAGGCCTTATTGATATTAACCGGCTCATAATCCGCTGTAATCACCAGAGAGCGCATTTCGTCTGTAGGTTCTGATGCCGCCATAACAATGGTTGAAAAAGCAATGGTCGTAGTAATAATTAACACAATTCGTTTAAGTAGAATTCCCATGAGTAATATCCTTATCCGTAGTTTAGTTAGAGGTTGTCATAACATCTTTATGCCACCACTACCCAACTACGACCTCTACTACTGAGTTACTTCGACAAATACGCCTATGACCAAATAATACTGGCAAAGATTTTTACCTCAGGGCTAGACCAGGTCACAAAAACCATATTTTCATCCCATGTAATTGACAAAAAACCCACCTGTACCTATAGTGCGCAGCCTGTTTTGCACAGCCACCCGCAAAGCATTGCGCATCAGAGTAAAGTTTAAGAAATGCCCAGGTGGTGAAATTGGTAGACACGCCAGCTTCAGGTGCTGGTCCTCGCAAGGGGGTGGAGGTTCAAGTCCTCTCCTGGGCACCATATAAAAAGACGCTAAACCACATAACCTACTGATTTTAAAAGACTTTGAAGCGCATGCGCCAAGTAATACCAAAGTCTCATGTATAATCCATGTATAGTTATAGTGTTCTGACCCTGCTACTATGGAGTCATGACATTGAAAACTATCAAGCATCTCAGACTAAGCAAAAGCACTGACTGGCTGTCGTATCAGAGGGGTCTCCCTAAAGCCCTGCACGAAAAAGCCAAGTTAATGAACATCCCTACAAACATAGTAAAACCCCTCAAGCTGACGAAGTCTGCACCTGCATCTGACATCACCGCAGCTATAGAAAAGCATAATAAAAAGTTTGAAGACCTCTGCAGACTCATTAGCGCAACAAGCCTTGGTGACCTAACCAGAGGAGAAGCCAACAAAGGTGCAAAAGCTCTGCTGCAAGAACGCAAAGTAGAGCAGGGTGCGCTGGTCAATGTAGACCCTAGAGAGGACGGCTTCATGGACACCATAGATGACGCCTTAGGCATCTACGCCAATCAAGACCATCCACAGTGGAGTGAGGTTTATCCCACTGCTGAGAAACTGCCAGAGGCTCTCGTATCTGCGGTCAACGAGCTATTGAAAACTCCAAAAGGTCATGAAAACTTTCACCTGTTTAGTGATGCCGTAGAACGCTATAGAGGTTACAGAACCAACAAGATAACTACCTCTCTTAAAAGCGAAGGTCAGCTGAAGAAGCGTGATAGAGAACTGGCCAAAGACTTGAAGCGGCTGGAAGACTTCATAAACTTCAGTGGCAATCAAGAGTTCACGTCAGACAACTGCAACGTAGCGCTGAGACGGTATAAGGAGCATTTGGTACAACTCTACAAGGAATCACCTGCCACGGCTAAAAGAAACCTAGCTCCCTCAGCTGCAGCAATGCGAATGTATGCTGACGAAGTAGCTACCAACGTTACTATTACAACTAAACTTACCATCAACGAGCAAAGGTCACACGCTAAGATACGAGAAGTTGCTGATGTGGACACAGAACTGCCTTTAATATGGGCAGCAGCTCACGATACTTCTTACGACCACTTCTTCAGGCTTCACGTATTTGGCATCTTTAGTGGTAGTCACGCCAGTGAACTCTGCCAATCAGATGTCACACACGTCCATGCGGATCAAGGCTACTTCGTTTTAGGTGGCACAAAAAGGGATCATAGGACTAGACCTGTGGTAGTCGTGAATGATACGCATAGAAATCTACTTATGGAGTTTAGGGATGCCGCTAAAGACTCTATGGGCTTTGCATCTATCTGCGGCTTTAGATCAACTCAATCAGAAACTACCCATACAAACCTAATGAAGCGGGAGCTATTAAGAGCAACAGGTAATCCAAAGTTGACCGCATATAGCCTGCGACACACAGGTAACCACCTAGGCGATATTAAAGGAATCAGCAATCTCCCTCAGTTTGGCCGCATGTTTGGCTGGAGACCTGTTGAGAGCCATATACAAAGTGATTATGGTAAGGCTGGAATCTTCAGCAACTCTATGATCAACCAATACAGAGAGCTTACTGACAAGTTAACTGAAGACCTACCTGACTACAGTAGCCCTACTCCAGGCGCATCTCAGAGTAACGTAGTCAGCATCAATAGGCGTGGTTAGACTGAGCTTAAAAAGCCAAGAGTGAGAGTCCAAACAGGTACTATATACCCACTATTTTGGCCTCCTCAGTCTCCCCAGCCAACCCCGTTCCATAGCACGCCACAGGGCGCACCAGAATGCACTGAGAGGCCTGATATTGCTGGGCTTAAGGTCTTTGATGGGTGCGCTTAGGATGCCTCTGAGAGGCTCTGTAATGCGTTTTAAGCGAGGATAATTTTGACCTTTTTAGGTAAACTATGCTTTTATGTATAGAATAGAAACGGATCCGTTTTAGCGAAGAACGCGAATGATTAGACTAATGTTTTTTATAGCTGCTGTGTATTTATGTTATCAATATTTTTTAGGTGAAGGGGCTGGGTGCGAAAAATATGCTTCTAAATACTCCTGCTCTTATGTCGAAGAAAAAGCATCTTATGATGTCTACTACTGGCGCAATGTTTCTAGAGGCAACTCTGCTGATGATAGATATATTGGCTCATCCATAGGGTTGGCTGAGTGTGAATCATTAGCAATTAATTATGCTAGATCAATAGGCGAAAACTGGAATGCACGATCTTACATCTGCATGCTAGTGAAGGATGGACAAAACATGGAAAAACACCGTCTCTAAAAAACCGTATTGAGACACAAAACAATGATTCACTGAACTTTTTATGCTTGCTTATACTCTTATCCTTATCCAATAAGTAGTGACTTAAATGCCAAAAAAACCGCTCAAAATGACAATTTTATTTTTAGTGATGACTATGGTGCCAGCTTGGAGTGACTCCTCCCCATATGGGGTCAATATATCGGAACTTATGGCCAAGAGTATAGATTCAAATGATTCAACTTATTCAACTATAGCGGCATATAGGTGCTCAGCATTATTAGCATTGGTAAATGGAATAAGAGAAAGAGACAGCGGCATAAAAGATGAAAGTGATAGTAGTGGAGAACTATTGAAACTTGGGTATTACATGACAGTAGACAATTTAAGAAAGAGGGGTGCTGATGTAGACATGGAGGATGCCGCTAAAAGAGCAAAGGAATCATATGACAGACATTACAGTAAATATTATGACTGGTTGGAGAGTAACTACGATACCTATGGTGACTATTGGGCATCAGATAAAAACCTGCAATCAGAGATCATTGACTGTAATGCAATATCTCAATATACAGCTTCTCAATAGGGTGAGCGAGATATTTGATTGAATAAAGACGGCCTACGCTTTGATTAGTATCCAATACTACAAGCTGACTTCTTGGATGATTTAGTAACTACGATTTGCGTCACACTAATATTTGGATAGGTTTAAAATCAGTGAAACAAGGATTTATTATGAACAAAGTTCTTTTATTTCTAACAATCTTTACTATGGCGGGTATGCCGTTGTCGGCTATTGGTCAAGATAACGACATGGACAATGACGGTGTCTGGGACAATATTGATAACGATATGGACAATGACGGTGTCTGGGACAATATTGATAACGATATGGACAACGATGGTGTCTGGGACAATATTGATAACGATATGGACAATGACGGTGTCTGGGACAATATTGATAACGATATGGACAACGATGGTGTCTGGGACAATATTGATAACGATATGGACAACGATGGTATTTGGGACTAGGGAAATCGTGAAGATAGTTTAAGGGTTGTGATTAGACTATCGGCTACTCATTAATGACTTGAATACGTAGCTTTTTCATACCATTTTCTAAGCAAAATTAACCCAGAAATCGTCTCGCCCTGATTTGACTGGATGGGGTATTCAGCTATGGTCAAACGACTTTTAAATTGCTGAGGCTATTAAGTTGTTGAGATAGAAGGTTAACTATCAATAAATATCTTAGTAGTAACTATTAGTATTAATCCTTAAAGGTCATAGAAGAAGGTAATAGATAAAGGTAATAGAGAAAGGTATATCTACTAAGTAATAACCATAAGTATCCTAAGGAGGCAGCAGGTAGCCCTAAGCCCTATGCAGATCATTCTTAAACAACAACTACTAAGCCTAGGTACTCCAGAGGACAACTACCAGAATCATATCTTTCTATCCCCTCTTCAACTGCACAAACACTCTAAGCTGCACGCTAAGTTATCACTCCTGATAGAGAAGTATGTTCAAGAGACTAAAGGCCAGAGAGGCGCTAAACAGCTAGAGGTGTTCAGGTATCACTGGCAATGGGTGCTACTTGGACTGTCGAGATCAATGCTGACCAATAGCTGGTTGCTGGTGAGCCTTGATAGGAATGCATACTCCAGCGACATCTGGCTGAAACGTTATGACATCAAATACTCCAGCATAAAGCCTATTGTTGATTACCTTGAGGCGCAGGGATTAGTCAAAGTCTTGAAAGGCAAGAAGTACAAGGGGCAACCCTCACGAACTAGGCTGTTCCCAACTGGCATTCTTAGTAGTCAGATTTGGGAGTATGTCCTAGACCAAGAGCAGCCAATAGAAGGGCCATACCTGACTTTAAACGAGCATGATGACGGATGGAAGGAGACCCTATTTAAGCTAGATGATGATCATCCTGACCTAGCTGACATGATTGCTATAAACGAGTTCCTAAAGACTCACAGATGGGCTTGTAAGGCTCCTGTGAGGCTTGTTTATAAGCACACGGTCTTCCAAGGAGGACGCCTAATAACGCCTTTCCAGAGCCTCCCTGATAGGCGAGCAAGGATACGTATTAATACCCAGATAGATGGTCAGCCAATCTGTGAAGTGGACTACAACGCCAACCATCTGAGGCTTAATCTGGCTCTCTTTGCTAAAGAATACGCAGGAGAAACTCCTTACGAGGACATCTGTATAGAATCAGGTGTAGCCAGCAGAGATATGGTCAAGAAGTTCATTACAGTGGCTATGGGTGCAAGTAGTGAGATGGCTGCCAGAAACTCCTTGGCCAGAGAGCGCTTTAATGGTGACCTATTCAATCGCATTCACTCAGGCGTCCAAAAGCGATACCCAGAGTTAAAACTCTTTAACGGCTGGGGTATCTTTGCTCAGAACTTAGAAGGCCAGATTCTCAAAGATGTGATGCTAGAGGGGATTAAGGAAGATATAGTCTGCTTGCCTGTGCACGATGCAGTAGCTGTGCAGCAGCAACATCAAGACTGGGCTAGGGAAGTGATGCTAGAGACTTGGCAGGAGCATTTGGATGGTGTGGGAACAAAGGTTAAGGTGGATTTGCCTTAAACTAGGAGACTATAAATGAATGAAAGCGAAGCTAGCCTGTTACTGTTCATGGCTATGTTGATCCCTTTGTTATTTTATATATTTTCGGCGGGAAAGGAGAATGATAGGAGATATAACGAAAAACAAAGTGAAAAGATTGAAAGAAGATACGATAGAGCGTTTGAACGTATCAAAAAAGCTTTCAACATTGATGAAAAAGAGTCCCTCAATGAAGATTGCATTTTTTACCAAATATATTCAGATGTAGTCAATCAGCACAATGCTGTAATCAATCAAGACAAGGAGGCTGCTGCTTCGATACTTATTGATTTCTTGGACTCAAACAAAAGGTTTAAAAATCTTCTCACAGCACGGCATCCTTCTCAGCTCGCTATGAATGTTCCTAATATCTTGGAGTCTTCTGGCCCGAAACTCATCAAAAGCGAAAATCTTTTCAAAAAGCGAGAGCCATATCTAGTTGACACAAAATTAAGAACATGTACATGCCAAGAGTTTGTGTCTTATGGATCAATATACCCATCTGACGACATCAGGCGCGTTTGCAGACATCAAATCAGACTAATGGAACAAGAAAATACCCTTCCTAAATTATCAAAATATGTCAGCATTATTGCCTCTCACGGCTTTAGAGATAACTTTTACAGCGAAATCCAGGGTAAGAAATCAAAGTATTTGATTGGCTACTGTTGCCCCCTAGAGTGGGTGAGTGTGTGGATGCTGGACTTATCAAAACCTCAGGAAAGATTCTCCTTTAATATGATAGAGAAGCGATGGAGTTATGGTGAGTCTCCTAAAGGATTTGCAGCTGATATACGTGCCGCACTAAGGGTGGCTTTTGACCTAAAATAGGACAATATTCTTTTGAGCACCAGTACCTAATTAGACACAGGACAATATGAGCAGACAATGAAGACACTTCTCGCCCTAACACTTGCAGCCTCTGCTGTTATCCCATCAGCGCCGTTTTATGACCATACAGGGCCATACGCTGCAGGTATTACTGTAGGCTCTAATCATGTTGAGTTTGCCAATGGTGCAACAATACATCTCTGTGGTGATAATAGTGATGGCACAATTGCGTATGCTCTTGATGCTCTAGCAAAAGGCAGTAACGCTATTGTTATTCCTAGGGAGTCTGAGGGATTGTGAAGAAAAAGTCGATTTACTCTGGTAATGTCGTGATTTTACTATGGATATTACGATCTACAGTAAATAGCAGGAGATCACAGCTTGATGCAGAATGACGAAAAACCTTCTAAGCCCACTAGCTTTCTTCACCTCCTAAAAAAACTAGCATACCGTTTGATGCTAGTAACGGGAGGTTTGGCTGGGGTTGTGGTGCTATTTTGGGCAGCCTTTCTTCTATATGAGGCTTACGGCGACTACCAAAGGCTCTCATATATGACCTCTGACAACTGTTCTAAGCATGATTCTTTGACTCAAATCTGCGAAGCTGAGGCGGGTCTTTTGTATCTTAGACGAGTTGATATTGACAACAAGCGTATATCAGTAACAGACATTGCGGACGACGCTGAATGGGATAGTCATCGTTATGGTTACGAGGTATTTTGGTTTGAGCCGTGCGAGGAGGGCGTTGAGATTGAAACTGGAGAGTCTTGGTCAGATGGAAAACCAGTGACTCTAACTTGTGCCACAAAGCCACACCTATATCTCAGCAGCCCGCCCCCTTCGCGAATACAGGTTTCATTTACAGCGGCGGTCCAAACCATTGCAGACTTTGATTCAAATGGCTTTAGTATTAGTCATGATTACAGCGATACTGATTATTCTCCGCTTCTCCGAAAACATGCACTCACAAGAACTGACATCAAAAAAGCAAGAAAAGCACGGCTAGAACAGGAAGCTGAAGAAGAAAAAAGTAGGTTGGATAAGAGAAAGTTAGCTAGACAAACCGCTGCAGCCAAAAGAGATAACTGCAACGCAAATAATGAGCGAAAAAAGAATGATTTTGATAGGGCCATATCCAGAGCGAGAAAAATAATGCTAGGAGAATGGCATATAAGTAACTATTGTGAAACCAGTCATGCTGAATATCCCGACTGGTGTATGCGGTATAGTTTTTCAATTACGAACAAAACCAAATTTCCAATTAAAAACGTTTTAGTTGGATATGACAAATTTAAGCGTTGTGCGGAAGACCCCGCGCAAAGACTTAGACTTACGTTTGACGCTACAATAAGTCAAGATTCTTCTTCCCATAAGCTAGTAAAGTTTTTCAATCCAGACGGTGAGATGTGTACTCGTATTTTAGACGTCACATTTGATGCTGCCTTCATGCCAAAAGCCTGCTAGCAACTCTTAGTGACCATCTCCTGCTTGGACAGATACAGGAAAGAGGGGTGTGGTTGACAACTAAGTTGATTTACTTTTTCGAAGGTGTAGGTCTAACTATGCTCAAAAGGGATAGATTGTGTTGAAACACATAATAAGTAATCTGTTGGCATGGGCTATTCTTTGTTTGATTCATCAATTGACTCCAAAATATCCAGTGAAATCGATCGTTGCACATCCAGTTGAGTGCTAACTGTATTTAGCAGACGTCTTATTCCAATTAGAAGACCCACAACAACACTTACCAGCATCCCAACAAAGATCGTAGTTTGTCCAAAATACCCAAATAACAGCGCAATGAAAGTAGCTAATCCTATTACGCTACCTTCTATCGTTAGCATAAGCCTCCTGCCAGTATGTATTTGATTACTCCTAGAAACCCAGTCATCGCGTCGTGACATTGATTTACTCCGTTAAAGTGCTTCTTAGTAACTATATAGCGCACGCACGTTTGTGCAATAGTGAATAGATGCTTGAGGATAGTGCAGAACTCTTGAAATCAGCCTACTTTGTATGTGAGGAGATACAGCAACAATCACAAGCTCTCAGCAGACTCCCCCGCCCCCTGCGGAATAGTCCCCTACCACAAAAATTCTCCGGTCATAAAGTGGCAATGCCTTGCCAAACTGAGGTTTATTCGGCTAATGCCGGCGACAAATTGCCACTTGCTTAAAGATGTCATTTTCACTGTCGATCTCGCCTGGCGAGATCGCGGAAATACGTCCGCCTCTCTGATAACCATTTTTTTGGGATATTGGATTAAGACTTGAAGATAGGCACCAACATAACGGCAAGCATTGCCGCCAACAGCCTCGCTAAGAACGAGCGAGCCATGACGCAATCTATGCAGCGACTGTCCACAGGGCTGAGAATCAACTCAGCTGCTGATGATGCCGCTGGGCTGGCTATCGGCTCAAGAATGACAAGTCAGGCCAGAGGACTAGATCAGGCTGTCCAGAATGCCAATGATGCGATAGGTATGATTCAGACAGCGGACGGTGCAGTTGCCAGCGTGACAGCTATGTTGCAGAGAATGCGA